>Ga0115005_10003908_pt1 | contig 11930 bp, 12 predicted proteins | sample ArcOceMetagenome_FD_87163 | JGI IMG/M metagenome (GOLD analysis project Ga0115005, IMG submission 87163) | Marine eukaryotic phytoplankton communities from Arctic Ocean - Arctic Ocean - Greenland ARC118M Metagenome | ecosystem: Environmental > Aquatic > Marine > Oceanic | place: Arctic Ocean...
GAAGCCGCCTCCCTCGTGATTTAAAAAAGGTTTTTGAGAGCGTTTGAGAATTTATTGAGAAGCAGAATTGTTTTAGTTTTATTACCGGTAGAACTATTGTTAGAACTGTTAGAATAGGACTTTTGGTGCTATGCTATGCTAGCTAAGATAGCTGACAGCCTAAACCATGTTAGTTTAGGAATATTGATGCTGACCCCTCTACTCTACCCTACCTTGTCCTTGGTACGTTTCTACCGTAGAATATGCGTAGAAGTTTGCTTCTCAATTCTGCTTCTCAATTTTGAGTCGCTTCTTCTCAAAAACCTCAACCTTGATGAATGTGATGTGCTAAATGCAAGTCAACCCAGTAATAAATATTGATAGATTGCATAATTCCACTCTGGGGACAATCAATACAATGGTGCACGATGCAGAGATGAACAGCAGAAACCAAGAAAGAAGAACGCATGTGCCGTTAGCGAACAACACCCTTCCCTCGCCAGGAAGGGCCGTCATCCATCATACAAGCACGAGTTCTATCCCAACTCGTCTCCATATTCCACCATCTCCACCATTCAATCCTAACTTGAACATATCAAATCAATATCATCAACGACAAGGGCAGCTTCCCACCGTACCAAACCTATACATTGGAGCTGTACCGGGTTCTCCTATACCGGTGGTCTCAGATATTGGCCAAGATTCTACAATCTTCTCCACTTCGTCACCCTATCTCCGAGCCACCAAATCGGCAGTAGATCATGCAATCGCCAACGAGCGTGATAGAATCTCGAACCTCGAACAGCAAGAGGTTAACTACACTACCATTGAAGAGTTCAAAATTGCGCTCAAGAAGGAAAGACAGCATAGTAAACATCTGGTGACAGATCTTGCCGCATTGAAATCTATCGCTGTCGCTAGTACGCTTGAAGCGGAGGTGAATGAGGAGGGGAGGATTAATTGTCTCATGAGGAGGCTTGATGGCTTACAGAAGGAGAAGGGGAGGATTATCGTAGAACTCGAAAGAGAAGAAGAAATGGTGAGTTTCGTAGAATCTTTGTTTTCCCACTTCGTGTACAGTAAAGTATCTCGCATTTTATTTACTATTTCCCTTCTTCGTCTAAACATATATACATGAAATTGCTCGCAGCTTACCAATACCCTGCAGAAGAAACTCAACCAAGTCCGGAAAGAAAAAGAATCCCTTGAACATCAGATCGAAAGAGAACACATGCTAAATGCAAGACTTCTTTCCGCAGCTACGAATGTCGCAGATATACCCGATGCCATTGGGGAGGAAATAGATGAAGCCTCTTCACGCACAAGTCGTGCTATTAGCATGGACACCTCGAATACTAGCAGCACTACGGGTGATACGGGGACACATTGAGATGCACCAAGGTTATATTAAATTGATATTACTGTCGTCAGTGATCCCATTGAAATTGCAAGTGGAAGATGTATGAAATGTATATAGAAAATGAAGACATGATTTCGTCCACTATAATTGAAATTGGTCGCCCCTATCGGTGATGTTTCCAAAAGATACAATAAATAATAATGATTATACACACATATTTGAGCCTCGACAAACTTCACCATCACCGGAAAGGGCTCGCATCAGTTCACTAGAATCGATCAAAACGCCATATTTCTTTGGTGCTGTTGGTAGCCCTCCTTGTCGATCAAATGTTTGAAGTGCGTACGACCCTCTTTCGCTGGAGCTGATGCGTTCGGGTATTCTTCTTCTTGATTATGAATGAATGTTCTCCAGGTGGAACCTCGCTACACATAATGCATTGATAATGCAAGAGAAAATGGTCCCAGAATTGCGAATGCGAGAAAATATTCAAAGGTTCATCAAAGGCATACTGCGGCGTAACAACTATGCGATGAATTCAATAAAGAAAAGAATAAATACAGCAGCAACTTCATCGTAGCGTAGAACACGTTAAGCCAACTTTCAAGGCCTCGCTTCTTCCGTCTTTTGTAGTTGATACTGGATTTCCATGGGAAGAGCAGCGAAAATATGAATGCAGCAGAGGATTGAATTTACAAACATCCATCGGTATGCGCCATATTGGAAAAATGGCTCCGTTATTTTGAAGAGTAGATCTGTTCTGTAATCAATTTCTCTCCTCGTCTGAAATATGTCAAATACGACACCCGAGGTATTCAACGACCCAGCAACCACAAGCAAAGAAAAAAAGGTTCGATCGTGGTGCATACAATATAATAGACAAATAAATTTATATATAAAACAAGATCCAAAGCCGAAACAAAGGGTAGCATTACTGATCAAAGTTTTCGAATTTATAATGAAGAGCACATTAGACCCAGTGTCTTTGGCCAAAGCAAAACTGACAACATCAGCACTTTTCTATGGTATGCGTTCGTATGAATTCGTCAAAGTACCAGTCGCCAGCAGGAGAACAACAAAAGACACGATTAGTAGAAGTCAAAGATACATGCTTTTTGAACTCAAGGAATGAAGTCATAAACCAAAAACATAAGAAACTCAAGAAACTAGCAAATCAATGTCTATCACCCTCAGAGACCAAAAGAATGGTGAAAAGTGTGAAACAATAGCACACAAAAATCACACGCAGGACTATGCCCGGTAGAAATATTCGCAGAGAGAGTATCAACAATTTGGACGTATAGTGAAACGACAGAAAACACAACCATCAACACAGTAAAATTCAATCGACGCACATTCAAATTAAAGTCGAGAGATATAGAGAAATCCCTCAAACAAGCAATAAGAATATTGGGACAAGATAAACTAGGAATACTAGAAGAACTTGTTGGATGCCATTCGACCAGAGCAACATTCGCAACCCTTATGAATATAAATGGAGCATCAGATAGTCAAATCAGGATACGAGGAAGATGGAAAACCGACTCATTTCGAAGATACGTACGAGAAAATGTCAAACAATTTGGAAGCAAGATCAGAAGAAATCTATCAAACCCAATGACGGGAAAGTTCTTCACAATGAGACGACTCGACTCTATCAACAAGCGATAGCCTATCAATACGTGTAATTGAGAACCAAAGACGCAAATCTTTTAATTCAACCGCACGAGGTAAAATCAAAACTATTCTTCCTCTCACAAAATGGGTTTTCTTTTCAAGGTCATTTAACCTGAATTGAAATTGCCAAGCAGGGACGGAAAGGATTTCCTGACCATGAGTGATTGAATAAATCACGAAGTGGGCAAGGACCCAACATTAAGGCAGCCTTTGTCTGCATAACCCAATGGCTGCCCTCTGGGTAGGAAACGGTTAAGCCAAAAACATACGAAAGATAAAAATGCTACATTTTCAATTTGGTAGTCTGAAGACAAATCACGGAGAAACCCAAAATCAAAACAGAAAATGGAGTCAGTCGCGGGAGCTGTCGCGGGACCATCCATCTATTTTTTGATCCAAATATGACCGGTAAATTCATCTCTGGGTGGGTGTGGGGCCCTTGTTTTTGAAGTGAAAATGTCAACCCAAAATCCTCCAAATTCAAAATCTCAAAGGGTCATCAAATCTGAAATCAGTGTTGTCAATTTAATTTGATTTTTTTCGACCGACAAGTCAAGTCACCGATAAGTCTCATTGCCTCAGACAGAGCGAACTATGTACAATACAATCGTTTCAACAATAACAAGTAAATATGATTTCCGTTTCCTCTCGCCTTGCTCTCGCACTTCTGGTACCAAATGTTAGTATCTCTCTTTTAGTATCAGCGAATACTCTCCGCAGCTCCAAGCGAAGGAGGATTCCAAGTGCACACGAATGCACCATTGTTTGTTCGAAGTGACCTTCGTTTCGATGGTGAGAACGACGGCTTCGAGCGTATCCTCGATCCAAGCGATGCAAATGGAGTTGAAGGTACAAGTGTTCCCATTGAAATCACTGATGAACAGAGGGAAGTGATGAAGAAACAGTTGGCAAAACGTGAACTTGTGAGCAATGTATCCACTCTGAAAATGAATACAGATTTCGAAGTCAGTGATGTTGGAGTCGAGTCCACGTCCCAAGAGATAAAGAAAACTTAGAGCTCGGTACAAGAGGGGAGGATGACAATGGCCGTCGTCTTACAGTCGTGACAGGCATAAAGACTATCCTTGTAGTAAAGGTGAAAGATTCTGACGGAAGAGCTAGAAGTGAAAGCCTGGCTCAAATTAGTGATGATGTCTTTGGATCATTCGGAAATTCAATGACGCTCAAAAGTCAGATGAGTGCTTGTTCCTTTGATCAACTCGATATCATTCCCGGTCTCCTCCCTGATGGCTCTGATACAAGAAGTGAAGACTCTCCAGGTGTCATTGACATCACTATTAGCGAGTCCTTATTGAACGACAGAAGTATTGTTAGAAATGCTGTCACCACGGCGGTGGAGGATCTGTTAAATATTACTCTTCCGGAACCTTATCAACATGTAATGTACGTGGTAGAGGGGTGTTACGAGGATTGTGGTTGGGCCGCGTACGCATACTTGAATTCGTGGCTTTCAGTGTATCAAGGTGATTATTATAAGTGTGTAGGTGTTCAGATGCACGGTGAGTTTAAAAGGTACATGCCGATAATGTTGTACGAGGTACCTGGTTGATTATTCTCAACTCCGGGAAAAGGCATCATCTGATTCATTATCTCTTTGTTCTGATACAGAACTTGGCCATAATTTCAACCTTCTTCATTCCGGTGGTCTCGATGGAGAAAACGCTACCGACTACACTGGTTTTATGGGAAATCCATATAAGGACGATGTTAGTGCAATGTGCTATAATGCCCCAAAGACATGGCAACTCGGCTGGTACGACAGCAATAAAGAAACAATTGATCCAACAAAAGGACAATGGTCTGGAACTATTGTTGGCGTTGCTGATTTCGATAAAAATCCTGAGAACTACCCAGTTGTCGTGAAGATTGAGACTGGAACTGGGACTGACCAGTTCATTGCATTCAACAGAGCAACCGGCGTCAATCGGCATAGCGACGACGCGGATAATGAAGTTACCATTGTCGAGACTAGTGAGAATGGTGAAGGTGCTGCTCAGTCGTATATGAAGGCACATCTTGCACAAGGAGATTATTACATCTATCCAGACTGGGCCAACACGGGTCAGAACTTGGTTATAATAGCAAATACGATCAACGTCAATACTGGGAATAGTGCAGGGTACGCCGAAGTTCAAGTGTGCCTTGGATGTGCAGTCGAGACTCCGGATCTTACCCAAAATATCATTGCTGGTTTGTTCCTCTCATTATTGCTTCTCTTTTTGTTCGTTCATGCGCATGTGCAGATTGAAAGGACAAAAGTAAAGAAAGACGAAACAGCGAAAAAAGTAAAAGAACTTGATTTTTGTTAGCTCTTGCATGAAGTGAATTCGATACAAAAATCATAAAGTAATGTACACGTAGGGGGTGTTATAAAACATGTGAGGTGGAGTAGTTAAGATAGTAACCTTCGTTAGTGATGACATTGACACGACAGGTAAACATTTATCCTTCCCACACTCGTGTTACACTGCATATTTATATGCATATTCCTAGTCCTTTCGTTTCTCATGATTGGCATTGAACGCCGCATCCATCCTGTGTTCAATGGACTCAAACGCCTTCGAGCAAACCCGTTTCGCGACTCCTCTTCGCAAGATACTTATCAGACGGCTGACAAACATTAAGCAACCAATAATGAACATCACAATTTTTGCTGTGATGCTCGAATCACCTATTGCAATCAGGACATTGCACAAGATACCTGGACTTGTGTCCTCTTCTTCTGCTTCAACGGTTTCCGACAATAATATTTGTACCTCGATATCATCGTCTTCTGTATGTTGTGTAGAGTTAGAATTGCCGCTACCCCTTGCTTGAAACCAAGTCGCGAAAGCTTGGAGTCCATTCACAAAATTAATTGCTACTATCACCACATACTCCACCATCAACCATCCAAATGGTCTAGGATCCATTCCCATTGTAAACGATCCATCATGACGATACGCTTCGTCGCGATTGTAATGATTTCCCCCAAATTTATCATAAAAGTCCTTCCTCACTTCTTGATAATTATCCAACATCGTTTTCACCACCTTACTCTGCTCTAAGATGCTGCTCTTCTCCAAAGACTTTTGTGAGAACGCTTTGCGCTTCTCTGCATTTTGACAAAGTTCCAGCGTTCCCTGATAAAACTCATCCAGATTGCCCGCAGTACATGCATACCCATTCCCCCCGTGATCCACCAGATGACCGGAACACTTGGATTCTACCACCAGCGGTAATCCCGATGCTGCGGCTTCTAAGGTAACATTCCCAAATGTTTCTACGGAGGATGGGAATAGGAATATATCCGAAGAGGCATACGCTTCCGTGAGTTCATCACCACTCAGCCAACCCAAAAGATGTGTATGAGGCAAGTTCTTAAAGACATTATCTGCTGGGCCCGCTCCAACAATGACACAACGAAAGGTGACATTTTGCGCAGTTAGGCGTTTGATGACGTTCGCAACGATATCCGGACGCTTTTCGGGTACCACGCGGCCAACGTACAGTACCACCGGACAATCTTTTGGAATATTTAATTTGGTGCGAAAGCTTTCCGTTCGATTCTCAGGTTTAAATTTTTGGAGGTCTACGCCTCGTCCCCAAACTCCAATTTCAGTCACTTGGTCCATAGATTGTTGGTCGATGAGCATATTCCTGATGAAGGGCGTGGGTACGTAGAGCCTCAGCAAAAAATTGTAAATGTGTCGAAAAAGCATTTCGAGTACGGGTTTGACCCAGCTCATTCCAGGCACAAAAAGCATATATTCTGGGATATTACTGTGATAGGTTCCCATAAGAGGTATTTGCCTCTTTCTGGCATAATTGTTGACATGGAGGGATGTAAAATCAGGTGCAGTGATATGAATAATGTTGGGTTGAAATTCGTCCATCTGTTCCTGAATATTTTTCGATAGGGAAATGCCTAAGTGATAAGAGAGAGTTGGATCATTGGGATCCGATTGGAAAGGGATAGGGAGCGAATTGTCCATGAAGATGACACGACGATTCTCATGCTCTTCGACGAGGTTTGTATTTTCGCTGTTTCCACTAGTTGTCGTTACAATACATACTGAACCACCTGAAGCGAGTATTTCTCTTTCTAGTTTTCGAATTGTAATCGTCACCCTTTTGTTTATCATTCATAATTGTTTCATTGTGGAAGATAATGATTTAAATGTTCATTTTCGTGTATTTGAATTCAGGAAACATTGGTTGTGAGATGGGACATGGAAAGGTTTTTGCACATAAATATGCCTGCCAGGAACAGACAACCTCCCTGATAAAATATTTTGGCCATGCTATATGTTGCTTATGTATGTTACCTTTCAACAGTTCAATTTAACAGAGACTTACCCATCAAGAACATTGTAGCAAGTAGTGTAAATAAGTGCACGGATAGCCTCAGTGTCATTTTCAGTGACAGGATCCGACAGGGATTTTTGTTGAGATTCAACTTTAGTCAGAGCAACCATCTCCATGGTCGATGTCTCGGCATCTCTGTCTACGAATGAGCTTACACTGCGTTGCATGGTTACTGTGCAATAAAGGTAAGGATGTGTTGTGGGGTGGTGTGCTGATTATGATTACTAAGGCTTACTTTAACCGTTTTTTCATAAAAACACAAATGCTGGGATCGGTATCTAAAATTTCGAAATTGTACGGTTGGTTTGTTCTGTCTTCATTCACCTTTTCTTCTCATTTTTCTTTTGGTTTGGAGAACAACACGTGTTCTCACGAGTGGGGGTTCACACTCGTAAATAGTGTTTCTACCCCTCTTGTCTCGCGCCATTTGAATTTCTGAAAATCTTCGAACTTCAAAGCGTTCATGCATGACACCGACGATGTCGATTACAAACTATTCATAACATCAGTCAGGCATCGAAACGATTAACCGTCCGTGGTTTCATTCATCTTCTAAACTATACCGTGCCATCCCTCAAGAGAACAGCCATGTACGCGAAACGATATTTTAGCGTGTTATTTTTGGTAGCATTTAGTCCTTGCATTTCTGCATTCACCGGCCCACATCACAAAAAGTTGACGAGAGTATCACCCATTGCCAACTTTAATACAATCAGTGGTACTCGTCCAATCATCCATCAACATGTGAATCTTGCCATGTCATCAAACCCTAACGACAAAAAGAAGAAAGAAACAACCTTGGATCGCCTAACTGGTCCCAAGCTATTCAAGACCGTCACCAACTGGCAGGGTATTCACTCAGTCCCCTTGGTGCCTCTCCGAATCCTTACCGGACTCCTCATGATCCACCACGGAAGCGAGGGCGGAATTGGTCCTGCAAACTTTGGTACACCCGAATTTCAAGGCTTCATTGACTACATTATCAATCCATACTTTGGATTCCTCCCAGGCTCGCCTGAACTCTGGTCTGCTGTCCATGACTACGCTGAATTCTATGGGGGGATATGCTTTGCTCTTGGATTCCTCACAAGACCCGCGGCCCTTTCGCTCTTGGTCACCATGATGTCAGCGGTTTACTTTCATCTTTCTGCATCGGGACTTCAGGGATTTCCGCTGGGACATGTTAGCAATTACTCGTATGATTTTGAAGAACCACTTTTGTATTCTTTGATCTTTTTAATGTTTTGGTTTAATGGTGCTGGACCTCTTTCGGTTGATTCTGTGATTTATAAGGCTATTTCAGAAGAAGATGAGGAGTGAAGAGGTGGTTGAAATAAATTGATTTATCTACAATTCCGTATACGAAAGAACGGATTGATGGTTTTAGATGACCCGCAGGCATCATGAACTATTGCGATGTTGAGATAATCTCATAATCTTGTCAAAGTTTTAATAAGGTCCAATGGTTCTTCCAAATGGATAGCTTATGGAAGTAACATTGCTGCCTTAAAATTCTTGATAATTTTGTTTTCAGATTGCACATTGCTATCATCTCCTGTTGCTCGGTGAGAACAAAGTCAAATTCAAAAGTGAATTATACAAGGAGAAAAGCCAAGCATCATTTAAAAAAATATTCAATGGACACCTCGGCCTTCTTCCCTCGCAAGTCATCTTCAAACTGATCAATATTTTAGTTTGAAGAATCATAACAATCATTCTCAAGAAAGAGCTGCTTGCTTGCGATTGCGTCGTTTGCGAGCTTGCGACTTTGAAATTGCAGCTTGCAGTATGTAGCTAATGTAGCCGGCTTGCCAGCTTTTTATTTTTATTTTGTTAAATTTCAATCAACCGTGCGTTGTTGGGGTTTCTGTAAGCCACCCAAAACAGGCACAACGTTTAGTTTGTTGTATTTGTTCTTCAACAACTTCTTCAACACATCAACTCAGCTCAGCAACAGCAGCAGCAGCAGCAACACATTCCAATTACAAAATACAATTGAAAGAGGGATACATCCAGTACTACAACCAGATATTTTCAAATCAATTCAAAATGGTGATCACTGCGTGGTTTACCCTCCTCATTGCTGGTAGTCAATTGACAGGAATTTCAGCCTTTAATCCTTCCAAGATAAATTTAATCAATGTCCCTCTCTCCTCGTCGTCAACAAAGTTCCCCACTCGGTACCCTTTCCAATTATCTGTATCGTTGGATGATGATATGGAAATTGGCACTGCATCACCGGGAGATGAAGACGGACAGCGCATGCTGAGACCAATCCGAAAATTAAGAAAGAATAAAAAGAATCCACTGATCGCTGTCTTGGGAAGACCTAATGTCGGTAAAAGTGCTCTCGTTAACAGAATTGCAGGGACTCAATCTGGTGGAGCCATTGTTGCTGACGAGTCTGGTATCACAAGAGATAGAACTTATAGAACTGCTGAATTCCTTGGCGAGAAATTTCAGCTTGTTGATACCGGTGGACTTGTATTTGATGATAACGATGCACTCTTTGCGAGAGAAATTCGTGAACAGGCAATGGTTGCAATTGATGAAGCTGTAGGAGTGATTCTTGTCGTTGATGGTATGGTCGGTTTGACAAACATGGACCAAGAGTTGGCAGACTTTCTCAGGAAAAAGATTACAAAAGAAATTCCTGTCCATGTTGCTGTGAACAAGTGTGAAAGTGAAAAGAATGGTGCTGTCGCTGCATCCGAATTTTGGTCACTCGGGCTTGGAGAACCTTTCCCTGTTTCTGCCTTGCATGGAGTGGGAACTGCTGAGTTGCTGGAAGCCATGTTTGAAAGTATTGATAAAAAAGGATCCGCTATTGAGGGCTTTGGTACCAAGGCGAAGAAACTAGCTGAGGCTAAGAAATTGATGAAAATTAACCCAAGGAAAAGAGTTAAGGGTGAAACTGAAGAGGAAGAATTTCTAAGGAAATATGGAATTGGTCAAACTGAAAAACTTGTTGCTGCTGAATATGAAAAGGCTATGGCGGCGTTTGACGAGGAGGAGGATGCTGATGAAATTGCTATCGCTATCATTGGTAGGCCCAACGTCGGAAAAAGCTCTCTGTTGAATTCTCTTTTTGGTTCAACACGAGCGATTGTTAGTGATATGGCCGGGACTACCCGTGATTCTATTGATGCTGTCATGGAAAGACCTCCTCCTCCGGGCAGTGATGAGTTGCCGATTATTTATCGATTCATTGATACGGCAGGAATCAGGAGAAAGGCTAAAATTGAATTTGGTCCTGAGTTTTTCATGGTAAATCGTGCATTGCGTGCCATTCGCCGCGCTGATGTCGGTGAGTGAATGCGCATATCTACTCTATTTATTATAGAATCATTCTCATCATCTCATTCTCTTTTCTTTCTTTCCACCAGTACTTCTTGTGTTGGATGCAACGGCTGGTGTTACTGAACAAGACCGAATTCTTGCTCAAAAGGTTGCCGATGACGGACGCGCTTGCGTGCTTGTATGTAATAAATGGGATGCAGTTGTGAACAAGGATTCAAATACGTTTGATAAATCTGTGAAATACTTCAGAGCGGAACTTCCTCAGATTCGTTGGGCTCCAATTATTTTCACCTCTGCTGCAACAGGCCAAAGGGTTGGAAAGATTTATAGCGCTGTGGACGATGCCATTAGTGCTCACAGAAAACGTGTAAAAACTTCCGTTCTTAATGATGTACTCCGTGACGCTACTCTTTGGCAACCCCCTCCTTCTAAAAGAAATGGATCGCAGGCAAAGATTTACTATTGTAACCAGGTTAGCACCAGACCACCAACGATTGTTGTTTTCACTAGCGACCCTACCATGATCAATGATGGTTATCGCAGATATTTGGATAGAAAATTTAGGGAGAGTTTAGAAGGATTCGAAGCTACCCCTATTCGATGGATTTTCCGTGGAAGAAGAGCTCGTGACGTAATGAGACAGAGGAGCATGAATGGAGACCCCGGAGATGGAGGTACAGGAGCAAGTTTCCCATTCCCTTATGCAGATTAAAATGGGTTATTTTAACAAAATTAACATGCCTTTGTTTGCCCAAAAATGAGAAATAGCTGCAACCTTCCCTGTGTCCTCATTGTGCTTGATCAATGAACACCTTTATTTCGTCCAGCTGCGAGGAAAGAACTCGCCATTTGCATTCACATCAATTCACAATTGCATTTTGGAGTATTTGGTAGGTGAACGTTGCATGTTCATCAGCTTCTTTGCTATTTTCTGACGACGAACGAGACGAGTCGCTGATTGAATCGTCACCATTCTCCATCGTATGACAAATCATCATCCGTATCTTCGAGACGAGTCGTTCTTTCTGTACCGACCTTTTCGCAGGCTTCATATTTCTTTACAATAATTAACTTATTGCAAGATTGTATTTTTTCGTATTTAGTATCATCTCCCATTTCTTTCTCATGAGTTGTAACACGATTCCTAGATACAGTGCTACACGCATCCACGGATTCCAAGGTTGCATTCTCGTCAGTATTTTTTCTGGAAAAATCGACAGTGGCTGAAGCTTTGTTCGTACTCGTA
>Ga0115005_10003909_pt1 | contig 11930 bp, 12 predicted proteins | sample ArcOceMetagenome_FD_87163 | JGI IMG/M metagenome (GOLD analysis project Ga0115005, IMG submission 87163) | Marine eukaryotic phytoplankton communities from Arctic Ocean - Arctic Ocean - Greenland ARC118M Metagenome | ecosystem: Environmental > Aquatic > Marine > Oceanic | place: Arctic Ocean...
AGAAACAACAGCAGGTGTCATCAACTCATCACTGCCTTCGTCCAACTTCAGCGCAGAATCATCGTGCAATCCCTTAGATCCAAAACCTGACCCTGACATCCAATTAACAAGAGCATCTGTTTCTGGTTCTATATTATATTATTAACCCAACTCTCAACGCCATCATCTAAAGCATCGAGATCCCCCTGTTCTTCAGTTTTGTCATCGTCGGAGCAAACTGCATTTCTTTTACCCGCAGGACAGACGCCATTCACTTTGGTGACACTGCAACACACTTGCTCATTTCTGTTCATTGCATCAACAAGTTCTTGTTGTTTTTTCTGGGAATACTTCAATTCTGGTAACTTGACATACTCCACGTGGTATCTGGAGTAAAATGCCAGCGCTTGCTCGCTAGGAGGTGAATTTACGTCGAATATCAGTTGCGATGGAAATGGGCTGCTATCTTCTGCAAAGTCACCGATGGGGGCACAGTCGGCCATGTCCCAAAAAACTTCGAACACTTCTTCAACGGCGACGAACAAGTTCGGCACGACGAAAACCTTCAAGAAGAAAATTAATGAGAAATTGTGTAATTGGAAGGTGACTCAAGAAAAGAAAGTGGTTTACTTACATCAGAGCTTGCTCCTGCTGTCCATGGATCTTCGCTGGTTTGAAAAGACCATGTTGTTGAAAATTTGTTGGTGTTTTGATCTGAGATGTCTAAAACATCGCCTCCAGTAACTTGCTTAGCGGAAAAGCTGTGCAAGATAGTAATCGGGGTTAGTAGAATAGACGGTGTAAAGAAATACAAGACAAATTTGCTTGATCGTATACTCACATTCCACTTCTAACTGAAGCGTCGATAGGGTTGTCACAGAATGTAAATCCAACACCCGCAATGCCAAATCCTGCTCCTTTGCACAGAAACGTCTTGAAGTCATAAGACAAGTCTGCACCCCCCGCTATAGAATTCTTCAAAAAAGTCTCGTCTTTTGATGATTTGACTTTGACGGTAGTCACTATATTTTCATACTTTGCATACGAAAAGCCTCCTGAGATACAATGGCAAATGCAATTACAGGTGAGAATAGGGAACACAGGAAATATGCACGGCGTCCTCTGTGAAAGTTTCTTACCCGGTGGATCCCGTAAACTCATGACAGGTTCATGGGTTGGCAGCGCAAATGCATTACCGGGCCCTTTGGAGTATAACCCATCGATGAAAATGGCAGCTTTATGCTCAAGATTACCTCCTATCACCTTGAATATCATTGATTTGGTGTATGGTGCCACAATATTCGGCCTACCCGTGGAAAATAAGAGATTAGAAATTCTTGCCCCTCCGGTATTTTCATCATCGTCATTGATATCATGTTCGACTGCAAACGCGCATCCAGACGTTTCACAGAGGGCACTACATGCCACATTACACCCTGTTTTTTTCGTCAAAAAATTACTGCCAGAAAGGCAATCTTCCCATTCATCCTGTGTAGACGGATTAGCACAATTGGCAGGGTCGCAAGTTTTTAAACACCAATCACAGGAATTCCCGCATTTAGCAACGTCGGGGACCACCTCTTGACAAACACATTCCTCATAGTTGGAAAAAAGGTCTTTCGGCGAACAATATTGGGCATCTGCTTGTGGATTGCAATGAGATAGCGCAGCTTTCGTCAAATCGTCAGTGATACTTGCTTTGAACTGTTGACTTCCGGCAAAATTATCGAAGCCGACGTTGTTGATAACAAGTATCCTTAAATCATCATCAACAATATCACAAGTGACTCCTTCAAGTATCGTATATTCCAAGTAAATATCTACAGAGAACGGAGTCATGTATTCCATGACATGAAGAGATTGAGCTCCTGCAAAATCAGCTGGTTTTGGACTATCTACCTCTTCCTTGTCGCAGGTGTACTTGTCAACGCTTCTATCAATGACAACTTTCATATCCAAAACACCATCGTATTGAAATCGTACGGTATCCAATTGAGCTTCTTCTTTACCTTTGATAACAGATAATTGTTTCTTTTCCGTCGCTTCCGCTGCCTCGTCCTCCTTTCCAGTATCAGTGATTTTGGAAGGATCGCCTTCTTCATCAACAAAGTCTGCTCTTATTTGTTCCACATCTCTCAAATCAATAGTTCTCACTAACGGATTTGTACCCTGAAAGAATTTCCAGATGGGAAAGATGGTAGACTCATCTAAATCCACTACATCAACCACCTCCACATTCATGATATGAGCGGGAATATTAGGTAAATCGAAAATGTTGTCCGATTGAACGAAGGGTTCTGGTTCCCATACACAATTAGCGACTTTGATCAGAACTGAACTCTTCCCCAAAAATCTGTTGCACTTCCCACCTACTACTTCAACTCGAAGCTCCGCTTTGGAAACATCTTGGAAATCGTTGTCAAAATAAGGTGCATTCTCAGCCAAGACAGCCAAGCCAGATGAATAGTCAATACCTGATAGATTTTCAAAGTCGTGCATGTGGTATACCAAATCAATAGCATGCACGGTAGCTCCAGTAACAATGGGCAACTCGTAAATCCCATTAACGTCTGTATCCACACAAACAATTTCCTCAAATTCTCCCGACGTATCATTGTGCATGGCGCAAACTTTGACTCTTGGCAAGGCACATCCTTCTGTATCGGCTATTGTAACTTTGCCTGAAAATGGTATCGACGTGTCGTCGTAAATATGAACCTCTTTGTCGAAGTGAAGATTTCGTAGATAATGGATGTCTCCATTCACGGTATTGCAAGGAATCTTCCCACTCTTACAAAGGAAATCGTGCTTGATTGGAGGTGAACCTGGGGAAGTTTTGGAGTAAAAAAGTTTCACTGGAAAGTCTCTCTTGTTGTCGAGAATCGGATGACTTGCTTTGATCTTGATCTCGAATACACCCCCTTTATCTGTAGTAACGCTGCCAGAGCATCCACTGCAATTAAGTTTGTTATCGCTTTCGTCCAAAAGATACCAAGTAACTGTTACATCCACGATTGGAAGGCTACCCTGTATTGCAGTGGAAAAAATTAACATGATTAGGTTCGAAATTTAGGATTTGTTGCAGATCATAACCTAATAAGGTGACATTTTTCTTACCGCGTTCGGTTCGGTGGTAACAAGTCCGTCGATTGATGCCTCCCATTCGATTTTATGAGCTGCGCATGCCGATGAAGACGATGTTAGAATCCTCCGCTCATCTACAGCCTCAAAAGGAGAATCCATGTAATGATCTGCTCTAACAGCTCGCACGCAATATGCATATTTCCTTCCAACTTCAAGCTGCGAAATTCTTAAATCATCAGAAGATTCGCGCTCTGGTTTCACAGGCATTCCAAAAGGTTTGCTGGAAGAGTAGAAAAAATCGCTTGTAAAACTCTCAGCACCCTTGCTGAAATCAGTCAAGAACTCGTCTACTTCATTGCTGCGCGAAAATGAAAAGGCTTCCTCGCACAAGGAATTGTCTTCAAATTCAAACATCACATAGCCATCCTGCTGCAAGACTTTGAAGTTTCTTGGTCTACCAGTCAAATCGTCAGATTTATCACCCGAACATGTCATGACTACAGGAACACTTAGAGTTACTTGTTGATTTCTCACTTGTATCAAATCGTCAGTGTTTGTAACTCTGAAGGTATATCGGCGTCCAGGCAGCAAATCAATCACAGTAATATACTGCTCAGTTGGATTGGCTTCGTCGGAAGCGACACTGATTTTACCAGCCAGGGGAACATCCTCCTCGGTGTCCTTTTCGTGTCGAGTTAGAGTAGCTGAAGCGGGAACCAACGGAGTGTTGCTCCTCAATGAAATTGTAAACATGGTCGAGGCCACATCGACATTGCCCGATTCAATGGCGTTCACGCAGATATCATTTTTATCAGGACGAAGAATTTGCGTGAGCCCGAACCCACCATTAAATGCGAGATATCCATCTATGCAATTGCATTGAAGTTGAAGAGGTAAAGCTGATGTCTGAGGTGCAGCATTTGGATCACTGCAAGTTCCTTGAAGCTATTGATAAAAACAGAATCATTAAATTCGTTTTCCAAAGAAGGCACGTTCAATGCGGTAAGGGAATGAAAATGAACATACCTCGAAGGAATTCCTGTCATCATTTAGATCACCAACAGCATGGAGGAGTAAGTTCGTAGGATCTATTACAACACCATTAATACCAAGTTTCTGTCCATCTGACATTCCATATGCTTCTGCCATTCCCTCATCCCAATCATTTTCAGATGGGTCCCAATCATACACATAAATAGCTCCAACACCATTTACACCAGCAAGGGGTGCTGCAACAGCCAATGCATTTCCATCAAACGAAAGCCCAACTCGAAATCCAAAATCTGCATCTAAATCAAGAGAAGCTTTTGTAATATCGCCTCCCTCTTGTAGCCAAGACCCTTCGAATATTCGAAACACTTGTACCATATTATTACCAGGACTCCCAACAGCGACAGTACTTCCGTCCTCTGAAATTGCAACACCCTCTCCAAAGTTGGCGCCAGAAATAGTTCCTGTCAAATACTGTGGATTATCACCCGGCAGGTTCATGATTCCAACACTTCCGTATTGATCGGGTTCGGATGCCAGTCTTCTAACAACAGGTGGGGTAGGAGCTGCCGTAACAGGCGCTCCGGTAGGTGCTGGTGAAGTGTGAGTGCGATAAAGGACAGAGAGATGCATTCGTGTACATTCAAATTATTAGCACCTTACCTTTGGATACCGAAGGAGACTCGGATGGAGCTGAAGACGGAGTCAATAGTACATAATCTGGATAACCAACGACCAACGTATTGCTCATTTCAGCAACTAAGAACCCAGACATAGCAAGAGTCGTTGGGACATGATTATCATATGCAACTGTGCCATTAAACTCGGTGCATGCTGATCCTTGAAACCCATTAGTAGCATTTTTTATCTTTTCGGAACATACCTGAAAATGCACTTTGGCCCCAATAATATTAACCCTCCACAAGGAATCTCTTAGGTCGGCGAAACTGTTTGAAAAAATTGGTATAGAAAATGTTGTCAAGACGCAGTTGCACAGATGTCTGTTGGCTAAATCAAGTCTCTTTATTACTTACATTTCATCGTTTCCTTGCTCGTGAAAATAACGCGCAGCAACAGATTTCTTCCAAACTCCGACCTGTAAGAAATAAAAGAAAATCAGAACACACTTTGACGAAACAAATGACATAAAAAGTGAAGTATAAAAAGACGTGATTGCTTACCAATTGGTCTCGACCGTCTTCTATTCCTTCGTATTCGTAAAGGGTAATGTTACTGAATCTAATGGCACAAAAGAACACGTACGAGGTTAGAGTACTGAAATTGAAAGGAAGCATGAGCTGCGGTCCAAATAATTCCTGCTGTCCAAATACTTACTGAGACATGGCTGCACCTACGTGCAATGGAGCTGTACCTGTATTGGGAAATTTATCATCATCCTGCACAAACGCTATGTACTCTATATTCGAATTTTGAGTTGGCAAGAGTTCGAATATACTAAGATCAATAGTTTTCGTCCTCTCTTCCTCCAGTGTTCCGATAATTTTGACCTCCGCTAGACCAAGAGCTCTTGGCGTGTCTCCTTCTAGTGTGATTCGTACAATCTTTCCCAAACGGTCGGGCACAGGAATCGATATGATACCATCGCTTACTACAGCGTCTCCATATTTAATATCCTCACCCACTTTGCTGAATCCAGTACCAGCACACGAGTCGTCTGTCACTGATGTTGTCGTGACTGTAAGAGATTCAGAAGGTGCATCTGAAAGTATCGTTGTTGGTGTCCCGGTTGGAGACGAACTTGGACTGTTCGAAGAAGTTCCACAGATGGTAACACGGAAATTTATCAAGTTGTTTTCGCCATTAGGAAAGTTTTTCCCTGCATAAATAATCACCTGCGAAATCTTAAATTCGTTGCCACCACTGTTACCACTAAATTCAAATTGCCACCAAGGATTCGGTGATTTAGTTGTAACAGCAACAGGGTTTAGCGAAGAAATGCCATCCCATCTCTGTCGCAGGTCGCCATCAATAGCTTTATTCGCATCACACCCTTGTACAGTATCCTTTTGAGTAGCCACCCCTTCTTGAATCTCCGCAAGGTTGAGTTTCTTCACATTCTCCCACTTTGAAAATTGTTTACCCGCAAGCATCAAGCAACGAATATGAGTACCTCCAAAAGTATCTTCATTCAGGTCATTTTCAAAACAGATAGCGTGGCCTTGAGCTTCCCTATACATCACAAAGTCAAACTTAACGCGTGTATTCTTGGTGACATTGTGGGAATTTTCTAGCCGAAAGGCTTTCCAGGCATTGCCGAAGAGAGAAATGTGATCATTGTCGATCGCGTCGACGCTAAAACCTCCTAGATAATCCTGATCGAAGGACCCATCATTTTGGGAAGTGAGACTGTTTCCATACGACCCAACGTAATTGAGGTAATTGTTGATGCCCCCGTCGACAACTAGTACCGGCTGAAGAGAACGAAATTTACTTATTGTGAGAGTGGGATATAGATGCAATTCGAAATACATCACAATTAGAAAATAGTACTACTCACAAATGCTTCACAAGTCTTGTGTCTATCATTAACAGCCGGTTGCATCAAGCATTGCGAAGATCTTCTCGTGTACGTCGGAGCCAAACTCGGTTCCTGCGATAAGGATGGCTGAGTGGACGGATCGCTGGTAGGAGATACAGACGGCTCGTCCGACGGGAGCAAAGAAGGTTCATCCGATGGCTATTAATAGACGAAGAAAATCCGAGATGCACTCTAAGTGAGAGATTTAAAACGAAATACAGAGTAATCATCAATCTATTTATCTTACCGTTCGTGAAGGTTCATCCGAGGGAGTACGACTGGGCTCGTCCGAGGGATGCAAAGAAGGTTCATCGCTGGGGGTTCTAGATGGCTGTTGAAGAAAGAGAAGACAAACGTTAGCATTTTTTAGATGAGGGACTGCTAATCAGAGTACTAATGTTCTGGGCACTGCCGGAGACCTGATCTTTATTGATGCCACGAAGAGATTGGAGACTAAAAACCGTTATTTACCTCATCAGAAGGTGTTCTGCTGGGCTCGTTTGAAGGAGATCTAGATAGTTCATCTGAAGGAGATCTAGATGGCTCGTTTGAAGGCAATGACCTTTTTTTAAAGAACATTTGACACGAGTACAAAGAGTGAGATGTAAAAGCACAGGCAAATGTCACAAGATTATCATAGTAAATCATTTACTCACGTAGGTTCAGATGTTGGATTGGATGACGGTTGGCTCGATGGAAACTTAGATTTGGGACTCTTCTCAGATTTGGGACTCTTCATGTTACGGCGGGTTTCAGATTTTTCAATAAGTTGGCGATTCCGCTTCGATCGCATCTTACGACGTCTACCAATCTCATCATCGGTGAGAAAGAATGGGTTGGACATACATTCTGCGTTGTAATGACAAGTGTCCCCATTGAAAACTTGAAATATTTGTTGCGAAGGAAGACCACTTGGCATAATAGACAAAGAAGGAGTCGCTGACGGTTGGTCCGATGGCTGTAAATTTTAATCAAGTTAGAAACAACATCATGTTCAATGCAAACAAGGCTCTTCCAACACTTCCAACTTACTAGTTTCGAGGGCTGGTCTGAGGGACGCAAACTTGGTTCATCGCTTGGTTCCATACTATTGTTGCAATACATGGGTTTGTAAGATATTGTGTACAATAAATTGATATGTGGAAGATTTGAACCCCTCATTGTTGCATCCTTACCTGATGCTTGGTTTTGTTGAGGGCTCTCTGCTAGGATCCAGCGAAGGGGAAGCACTAGGAGCGACAGACTGATGATCACCCCCTCCACAAACACAGCAAGCTAACATAGCAGTCTTGTGGTTATGCTCAATGCCACCTAATTGTTCGCACGTGACTTCTGGGTTTCCATCCAAGGCAGAGCACCCCAACTTTGACTTTTTGTCATCATCTAACACATGATCGAAGTACCATCCTGGTTCGTCTCTACAAACGGTTGGCTGGCTGGAAGGGGCCGAGGATGGATACGCGTGCATAGTTGGATGAGAAGTTGAAGGCGCACTCGATTGGTGATCGCCGCCTCCACAAACACAACAGGCTTGAGAAATCTGTAAATTTACATTTAAAGTTGTAAGAAGCGGCATCGTGAAAAAATAAAGTGAAAAGAATTGACACGCACCCTTTTGAATTCATATCTCGAATCTGGAATGGATTCAATTTTTTTACACAGATTTTCAACATCGCTCGACGCAATATCAACACAAGTCAAGCCTGCATATAATTTATCAACACCTCCTACTACCCACCCTGGTTCATTAATGCACTCCGACGGAAACGAACTTGGGGCGCTGGACTGAGACGGAAGGGAGCTGGGTGTGGGAGATTGTGGCTTGTAATTCACCGATGCTAGGTAAAACATGTAGATTGATGGATTGGTGCCGGTCATTGGAAAGAGTTTCATTGCTGCATAATTATTATTCTTTGAAACTCCGAGAGCCCTATTTTTGTTTTCTCTCACTGCAACGATGGCCTTCTTGTCCATTTTGAACTCAAATGGATATTTCGGGCTGCCTTCGAAGTCTTCATAGATGTCACTCTTGCAGTACGAGCTCATAATCAAATGACCTTTATCATTCCAGATCAAGCAGCGACTATCCCTAGCTTTTAGTCTCAATTGTCCAAACTTATCCATAAACCACAGTTGTGACAGCTTGGTAGAGTTACAGGGAATCATACCAACAGTTGCACCTTCGCCCATTGTGTCAGCTTGGACACAAAATGAGCGTTTAGACATATCAAAGTGAAGATTACACTCTATATGGAAGGTTGTTTCATCTGTACTTGTTAGTAGATGAGGCATTTCCACAAATTCTCTTTCTTCAAGCTTTTTATTATTGTTATCGGTCTCTTTGGATCTCTCAACCTAAGATATTAGGATGTGAGTGAGTTCGAACATATTAAGCACGGTAAAAAATGGTCGCGCCAACCCAAAATAGAGAGGGAGAAATGGAGGATCTTTCAAGAAAGTTCAACATACCTTGGTTTTATCATGACCGTGGTGATGATTTGTATTGGAGGCACCAGCAGATGCGGAAAGAGGAGGCGAGGATTTTCCTAAGAAACTCCCTGTTTTGTCTTCGTCATTGGCCCCCGTGGTGAGTGTTGCACCAGCATCAACAAGATTGGAAGAAATAATACTAGTACTACTAGCAGTAGTATCACCTTCATCCGCCATTGAGTTCCTCTTCACATCGTCATCCTTCTGATTTATTTAATGTAAACAGGGTTGAGAAATTCAAATGCTCATAATGTAGTTGTAGAAATAAAACAAGGAAAATATGACATGACAAAAAAGAAGGAGTCAGACAGCACTTTCAATTTATTCATGGTCGTGGTGGTTCTTACCTTGTCGTTGATCGAAACATCATCTATTCCCTGGACAATTTTAGTGCTATCTGCCTGAATAACAAGAGGAGATTGAAATTCCGCGTCAAGATGCTGGTGCTGGTCTTCACCACCTACAAGAAGACCATTGGGCCCAAACATGGCACTACTACTAGAAGAAGAAGCGTCGCCTGAAGCAGCAACCGATCCAGTGAAAGCAGCAGGAGGTGAATCGTCTTCACTAATAGTGCGAGGTAAGGTGCGCGTAGCAGGAGCTTTAAGGAAATGATTAGTAGAATCAGAAATGGCTTCAGTTGTGGGCAAGTAGCATGCTAACAACAATAACAAGACAACGGCGGATATGTTGAAAATATGGCTTTTCCTTCTGCTGCTGCGACCACATGGAGGACAGCCCTTTCCCTTGGTACAGCCACTGCTGATGGCATTATCAAGAAACCAAAGATAGGGATGATCTGCTCTCTTTTCGGAAAAGGTTGGACGCTCAGAAGGCATTGCAGCAGTGTATCCTTCCATCTCTGCACGTTCAGCTTGGGTTCCAGCAGGAATGAATGCGAGCAAAGAAGCTGTTGAATCTTTTTCCTTGTTTCCCTTGTCGAAATGTTTAGTTTCGAATGAAAGGATCATGGTAATCGGTATCGGTTATATTGAGGTCTGTAATTGAAAATGGAGTGAATGATTGAAAATGATAAAATGCGTTTATCATCAATTGAAATCGATAGACGATATCAATTCTGTAAAAGGTAGAAAAGCTTTCTCCAATGGATGAACTCAATTCAAATAGCTGGCATCCATGATGATGATTCTTCTTTCCTCCTCCATGTGACATATTGCTTTGCATAATAGACTACTTACATCTCTCGGCAGTGACGGCGTTTTCCTTTGAGTCCTACTGTTTTGGTCGATATTTTAATTGAAAAAAAATGATGTGTGAAACTGCGGATCTCTGACAAAGGAGGTGTGGGAAATAAATGCTGCCGGTCATTGAAGTCTATCTGTTGACCAAACGTTTCACCGAATTTGAGAACAACTTTCTTCGTCATTCACTTCAGGCTGCTCGTCGCACCGGGCTGTGCCTTCTCTGGCCGGAGAAATCGCGGAGAAACTTAGCAGTGATAAAATTGATACTAATCGAAGAGAGGCGACGAATAGAGAGAACAATAGGAAGCATCCTTGATACTTGCTACTATCCCAGATAAGTAGGCACTGACTGCAGGGACAACAAAGAAGTGATGTGGAAGCCACGAGGCTTTTGTATTGCTGATGCAAACATTCAAATAGAAGCGACAACTAACTCAAGCAACTACAGCAGTACTAGCTCCTCCCATTTTCGTTTCAGGGTCACAAGAAGTGAAGTACCGGTAGTTTTTAAAATCCCACCATCCCACCCGGGCGAGGCGATTGGATCAACACAATAAATTTAATCGCTACTAATACTAGATACACGAAATTAAATAACTAAAGCTAGTTTTTCGAAACACTGCAAATTAGCATTGCATCAAATTTGAAATCTGACTTTCCTAATTTCAATTAATCGGCGACATTTAGATAAATTGAAAATGCTGCCAGGATTTTCCCACGAACAATGTAGAAGGACAGACGGTCTCGTTCAAAGTGCAAAACGTTTTACTGTACCGAATTCATCAGATTTTGTTGCAAAGTGCCAAACGTTTCACCGAATTTGAGAAAAAAAACCTTCTTCGTCATTCACTTCAAACTACATGTAGACAACGTGTAGTTAGACTACTCGTCAGTATGTAATGTTGTTCCGTCCACTAGTATTCACACCGGGCTGTGGTGCCTTCTCGCTGGGCCAGAGAAACATGGCAGTTATAAAGATATTAAAGATATTAGATATTTAGATAACAAATGCTGCCAGGATTCTCCCCCGTTTCACCGAATTTTGTGCTAGTAGTTTGCACTTTGAAGTTAATTAATTTCTGAAGAGACGACCAGTCAAGAAAGTGGTACGCTCATAAAGAAAGTGGTACGCTCATAAACTGGGCTTCCGCTACCATATCAGTAGAATTTGCTTGCTTGAGTCAGTCGTGAGCGGCCGGCTGAAGGCGAATTGTTCTAAATTCTGAATACTGCTGAGAATACTGCATACTATTATTCGGACGATTTGATGTTTTTTCCTCTTTTTAAAAGTGGCCATTCTATACGAGAAAGAGCCTTTCATCGCCTCCTGCCTTCCCTTTGAAACCTGAAAACAACGATGAAGCTACAAGTGCCTCGTTACTATTGTCTGGCCAATAGGGGCCCTGGCCCCTATTTGACCCCACGAATGGGGTATTTATACCGAGGAACCTCTGAGTGTCAATTACGACTCCTGAGTTCTCGTGATACTCAATCATCTCAGATAATTAGTAGTTCTAATAGGAGAGTGGGTTGATAGTAGCTATAATTTTAATTTTTATCACTTCACAGGTGCTCGTTAGACACTCATTTGGTGATTTTTTCGTATTTTGTCACCGAAAATGGTTTGAGAACCCCGGCGGCCC
>Ga0115005_10003910_pt1 | contig 11928 bp, 9 predicted proteins | sample ArcOceMetagenome_FD_87163 | JGI IMG/M metagenome (GOLD analysis project Ga0115005, IMG submission 87163) | Marine eukaryotic phytoplankton communities from Arctic Ocean - Arctic Ocean - Greenland ARC118M Metagenome | ecosystem: Environmental > Aquatic > Marine > Oceanic | place: Arctic Ocean...
AAACTTCTGAAACTCAAGTTCAACTGAAGAAATTTTGGCGTTGTTGTATTGCAAATTGCAACTGCTGAAGATCACGTCACCATATCCACAAAACTGATTCTGTCACTTCGTAAACCGTATCGTAAACGAACCTAATCAGGTACACACATTAGGCTTACTTTTACTAAGCTACTGCACTCTTCAATCTGGTTCAAGATTGATCGGAACGAGCACGATTGATAACGATTTCAACTTGACGCATCCAAGAAAGTATTGACACTTGACACCTCGCCTCGTTAACTCCAGAATTGCCATCACTACAATGGATGTTTATGGTATAAATATGAATATTGGTCATCCCTTCCGAGCCCTCTCGGGAGGGGGAGAAGGAGGAGAATCCTTTGGTGTCCACATTGAATACGACGATCTATGGTTTGCCATGGTATATCTATGTGCCATCTGGGTCTTCGGCTTCATAGCTGACAAAATGTTATTCATGCCTGCCCTCGTCGGACAGATCTTTGCAGGTATTGTGTTTGGACCCGAACTATTGGACATTGTACCTTTACCCGAAGCCTTTGTTCTACTTGGTGAGATCGGTTTGGTCTTGCTAGTTATTGAGGCGGGCGTTGATATTGATGTCACGACGCTGAAGTTGATTGGAAAGAGGGGAGTCATTATTGCGATTATCGGATCAATCCTTCCTATCGCTTTTGGAATGATCATTGCGTTCATTTTGGGGGCTGATACTAAAGCCGCAATTGCTGCTGGGGCAGCCTTTGGTCCCACTTCCTTGGGCGTCGCTGTGAACATTCTCAAGACTGGAAAGATTATCAATACGCCCACTGGTCAGCTTATCATTGCTGCTGCCATTATAGACGATATGATTGCGCTCATCATTCTATCTCAGCTTGGGGGTCTCGTTGGAAACATTACTGCTTCTTCCGTTGTCATTCCCATTGCTTCTGCGCTTGGTTTCTTACTTATTGGAGGATATGCTGCCCTATTCATCCTTCCAGATATGTTGGAACGCTTTGTGTTCAGGGGTAACATGAGCGGTGCCTTGCGTGGTAAACTTGCATTGTTCATCATGTTAGCTTTAGTAATTGGCTTGATGCAGGCTACTCACTACGCTCAGGCCAGTCATCTCATGGGTGCCTTTATTGCCGGGCTGGTGTTTTGCACAGATCATGACTTGCACGTAACTTTCGTGAGCCAGTTCAAGAGAATCCTCCAGGTAAGCACTTGCATTGTATTGAGGTATTTTGAAACGAGGATATCTTCAAACTTACCCAACCCCTTCTCCCACAGTGGCTCATGCGCATATTCTTTGCGTCGACTATTGGCTTTCAAGTGCCGATAGGCAACTTCAAAGATGGAGGAGTGATTTGGAAAGGTTGTTTCTTCACCCTCGCCCTCCTTGGAAAGCTTGCAGTCGGATTCTTAGTACCGAACTTTACCCAAAGCAAAAACTTCACAGGAAATCACCTTCGTGATTGCTTGGTTGTTGGATGTTCTATGGCTGCAGAGGGAGAATTTGCATTTGTCATTGCTGCATTTGCGGTGGATAAAAAACTTATCGATGAAGACCTTTACTCTTCGATTGTCTTGGCCATTTTACTGTCTACCATTATTGCTCCATTTTCCCTTCGATTCACCATCAATTATTTTAACAAAAAAGCTCTCGCAGAGATTCAAAGTGCTGAGGGGTTAATGAAAGAACAAGGAGATATTGACGACGAGCTCAAGGCGGGGATCCTCAAGGGAAGCACTGTCTTCTTTTGTATTAATACAACAAGTCATGCAGCATGGGGAACACTGCCTAAATTGATGCACACATTGTTTGACCTTGATTTGGACGTGATTGATCATCGTTCTTGGCATTCTCGTTTTGAAAGTACGGTTGTAAACGAAGTCTATGTCAAAGGTGAATTGATGGGAGGGTCTGATATTGGTGACTTTATTCAGATGATTTTTGATAAAGTCAAGGATGCCATTGATCAGCAGGTAAGGAAAAACTTATTTATCGCACTTTCTTGTCAATTATTTTCTTCTTGGAACTTTCCAGTATCTCACGAGAGCATCTTATGTAATTGTATTAAAAGGAAGCTGTGATCGCTGTGTCTCGTTGGTTGCCAGGTTTTGTTGAAGAACTTAGCTCGCACCCCAGTGGTGACGTTGAGGCGGTCAGTGGTAAGCTCGTGGAAGCAGCTAGAAAGAAATTGGAAAAGAATGCCGAACTATCTGAGAAAAAAGATGGTCTTAGTTTTTCAGATCCATCAAAGAATCTGGGTGCAATCACAGAAAATTCCGTGGCTTTAACGAAACGGCGTACTCCGCGTAGAGTCAGAATCGTTTCTACTCCTGCTGGAGGAGCCATGGATATGTTTGGAGAAGTTGCTCCGAAGAGTACCGTATTCCAACCCACGGGAGCTCTACGGGCAAGATCACGTCGCCAGAGGACTCTATCGACCCCTTTATCTGGGGACATGTTTGGCGACACGGCAGCAGTTATGCTTGCACCTGGTGAAGTGCTGCTTAATGTTGTCGACGACACTGGAAAGAAGTATCCAATCAAGGTCAAAGAGGATGTCAGCAATCAGATTAAAACCAGCACTAAACCAATGACCCTCGTGGAGATGAGGAGAGAGACTGATTTTGTTGGAGAATATCTGGACGGTTTTGTTAGATCGAAAGGAAGGGAACGTAGTCTATCAAACTTGAGCAAATGAGAAAGGAATCATCACTTTTAATTTAGCAGTTATTTTTATTCATCACTTTCTATTCCCGCCATAGCTTCGTCTGATAGCGTCGAGTCATTCAATCCAGCCAACCGCAAAAGCAACGTGGACACGTCTCTAGCATCATCGACATATGTGAAAGCATGACTTTGCTTTTTGCCAACGACAGAGGTGAAAGCATAGAGTGGATTCTTAGTTGTGGATGAATCCTCCATGGTGCTGCTATCTTCTATATCGTACGATTCACTCCGTGAAACAGGATTTCCGTATTCGTCTATTACTGGAGGGCTGGTAGAACTTGGATTATCTTGCTCTGAAATAAAAGAAAACACGGACTGTCGAAACAATTAAAAATCACAAATTCAATGTTAGCTCTATACAGTTCGCATCCACAGCCGATTGAAGTTGCGAGAAATTAATCAAATGATGAAGATAAACTTACAGTAAACATCTTTTCGTCTTGGACGTCATCGCCCATGCAAAGGATGAAATCGACACTGGCATCTCCACTACGTCTGCTATGATCCTCCACATATCGTAGCACGTTTTTGGCAATAAGCCCCTTATTCAAACGCCTAGGAACCACTTCTACAATTCCCTTAATCATAACAAATCGGACGTCGAACGCTCGAAGCTCGTGCTCCAGTTCCAAAACCAAATGAGACGCCTGCATTGAGCCCCACTCTGGATCACAAGAGTAGTATGACCAACCAATACTCGAATGAGTCAATTTAACAAATGATCCATTTGATCTAGCAGTATATTTCGCAACTATTGGAAGAACGATTTTCTTCACAGCGCTCCAATCTACGCCGAGATCAAAGTATTTCCATCTGCGTTTTGTCGCACCCGGTTTAAGAGGCGGAGCAAAGCAGGCACCGTTACTGGCAGCGATACCAACCCCAGGAATGTCTCCAATGGCCTTCATAACATTCTCTCGGGAATCACCCGAAACGACAAATACAGTGTTCTTTGGATCTGCGCATAGTAATTTCAAGGCTTTGCTAACTTCAGGATTTACGTCGAAACCACTAGAACCGAGGGTTTCTCTTTTCAAATACTTTCCGGGCGGCTCTTTGATGATAATTGTCCCATTGAGATCAAGCAATAGGACTCTATTCTTTGTTTTATTGTAGGCATTGATGACAGACTTGATGTCCAAATTTGAAAACGCTATATCCTTCTCATGTGCAAGAAATGCCGAAGTCGACGTGATGATGTTGGTTTTGTCGAATTTTGTTCCCACAATGCTTGTATCATCGCTTTCGTCGTCATCGTCACCCATTGCAACAGCTGTTGCATCGAAGAGATCGTTGAGAACATGCCTGGCCCACTGCGACGAAGTACACGAGGTCACAAATGTCTCGTCACGACAACGACGACCTTCTTTTTCGAGAAGGCTCATGGTTAGTGCCTTATCAATACACGTTACAGTCATCTGAATATCAAAAGGATTAACTCGCAAGGCTCCATTCAATACATTGCTAACAACGGAGAATTCAGAGGAGATCACAATACCAGGGGCTGCTGGTTTCTTCCTCATGTAGACATACTCCAAAGGCAGTAAATTAAGCCCTTCGCGAATAGGGGTAACCATGAGAATATCAGATACTTTCCACAAAGACAACCGCTGGTCAATGGGCAGTGATGAGCTATGAATCTCTTGATAGTCAATCACATTAGGTCCAAACTTTTCTTCGATCCTCTTGACCAACTGACGAACTTCTCTGATTGTATTAGCTTCATCAGCAGATCGAGATCCTGGCAAGAGACACTTTTGGATCAACACAATCTTTTGTTGCCACACTGGATAGTCCGTCAATAGTTGTTCAAAGGCTAGTAGTTTGAGACTGATACCTGAAAGGCGCTGACTGATATCTATTCCGGACATAATTATTCGTGACGAATGATTATTCTTGAGTTTTGTTGTAAATTCCTTCACGGAAGGAAGCGATGAAGCAGCTACCGAAAGAATTTTGGGGGAAAGTCAAATGTTAAATAACATTTCTACATTGGCAAGGACAATGAAATGACAACATGGGACGTACCTTCCAACATAGACGGCTCCACAGAAACATTATGCATAGATACCAAAACAGTCTTCCTCCCAATCTTGATACCAATCAATCCCCCAATCAAACTTTCATGGTTCAAGCCCAAAATCCTCTTGGTGGCATTCAAAAAGTGTCTTGCGTGATCAAACGCATGAAAGCCGACAACATCAGCATGTAACATACCCTTCAAAATTTCCTCCCCACACTCCAACTCTCGAAAGATTTGAGATGTTGGGAAGGGAATGTGCAACAAAAAGATCTTTTTGGTGATGGTTCTTCCAACGTCGGCACATTCCCGATCGTCCATGATCTTGGGTAGGAGTGAAAGATGATAATCGTGCACCCACATGATGTCTCCAGGTTTGAGGTATGCCGAGAGTTTATCCGCAAATGCGTTGTTGACATCCTGATAGGCCTTCCACCAGAAATCGAGACGAGATTGGTCCCAATCGCTGCTGTCGGGTGTGTTGTTGCTATTGCCATATCCAGCTTTAGCGGTATAAGCTTGGGGGTTGGTATTTACTCCGCTAGCATGAAGATCGAGCATGTCAACATTGTGAAATGCGGGCCATAAAACTTGTTTACACATGCCAAGGTAATGAGCATCTTGCGTGGCTTTGTCCAAAAATAGCGGGGTACAATGTATTTTCGCAAGTACTTCTGTGACAGCATCCCGATCTTCCTGAGTTTCAATAGGGTGGGATAAGCAACTAACAGTTCCAATCCAATGAGCCTCGTGTTCTCTGATAAGTTGCGACCCTTCAGTTGCGGCAAGGAGAGATTCGGCCCATGTTGCGCTCCATTCGTTGGAGTGAGGATCATGTGATAGGATTACTGGTAGATGGAAACATACAAAGAAGATACGCGGGCCTTTAGAAGTTGCCGCCTGAAATTGTCTCGAATTCAGGCTGAGAGCAGAAGATGGGTTGGGCGATACCGTCAAGGACGTGGCGGAACTCATTGGGTAACTTGCATACCCTGAACCACCAATTTCGGTCGTGACATCGACGAGGTTGCTGAAGCTGACTTTGGTATTCATACGCGGTGTGGAGATGCCAGTTTCCTCGCCACCCTCGATAGGAACTGCATGGCTGCTATTGTTCATACTGGCAACTGATGCATAATGAGAAAGGATACGCTGTTTTCTTCCCTTGTTTTGTTTATTCATTTGTTCCCGTAGCGTATATGCAACAAAGGAGAAGTCTTCAGCTCTGTTCCATGTATCAACATGGATCTCTTCTCCATCAGGTGTGGATATATATTCAGGCCTGGTTTCATCTTCCATATCACTGTCAGTAGTCGTATGTGGAGATTGCTGCACTTTGGCAGTGACGGTATCGATACTGACGGTACGATATGGTAAGTTAGCAAGTGTTTTACAAATAGCGTTGCGTCTAACGGATGGCAAAGACACGGTAGAAAGCTGGAGCAGGTCCTTTTGTGACTGACAGGTTTTCATGAAGGGAATAAATTTGAAAAAGTGAGGCGATTGAGAAATGATTTGATGAAAGAGGGAGATGCCATTTTTTGCATGGAAAAAACCCAGCCATTTCCAAGTATCATATAGTAAAACTAACCTGATGGCCCTGAAACGGATTTTCCCACTTCATAACTTCAGTGGCGGCATTTAGATCATTTTGAGTAGTAGCCCCTCCTCCCTCAACATTCTCATCTGGATCAATCATTTCAGCTGTATCCCCATGAGCACCAGGAGTGACAACCATAAAGCGATAACGATGATGCTCAACTCTTCCATGATGATGTCTAAGCGCGATAATGACAGGTATCCTGGTTCTCCAAATTGGCCACTCATCAGGAGAAGTCACCATTTCAACCGAAGAAGCATAACTTTGTTGTACGCTTTGACTCAATCCTGCCGGTAATGCACTATCTGTGCCAATTTGATTATCAGGTAGAGCGGATTCGGAAGCCTGCGCGGAAATCATTTTGGCTCCATTGGGATCTGTGGGGGTGAGCATTCCCGGTGCCCATAGTTGAGACGATGTGACACGCAGAGACGAGCCGATTGGTAATTCCGCACGGCATGCAAAGTGAAGTCTGACCACTCTCCCATATGATGACGAGTCTGCTACGTTGTCTGGAAGAACATTAGGTGATGATACCGGTACTGGGTTTAGTCCTGACATCCTCCAATCTCCGATCAACTCCGATTTACTTTTTCTTTGAGAAAAATGAATGTTCGCTCTTTTAGCTTTTTCTTATTTTTGCGTGCTATTCTATTATGTTGACGCAATCCAGCAGCGAGGGTAAGTTCGATTCAAACAGATAATCGTTGAATATGATAGCAGCAGACACTAGTGTTTTTCACGGAAGAGAACTAAGTACTTTTGCATCAATAAGATTCAAGGAGCTATTGTAGTCAACAGGAGCTTTCTTTTTTTCTCTCTCTTTTGACTTTTGACACCATCTATGTACAAGTATCCACCCGCTTGTTCAATGATCGCGATGTGCGTTGCGTTTTAGTGATGTTGTGATGGAATCTTATCCCTCTAGGATTGGGGAATTAACACCACAAAAAGAAACCGGAAAGAAAGAGGAAAGATAGAAGAGGAAATTCGAAAACTGGGGAACGACCTCATTTTAGAGTGCTCGCGTATTTATTGTAGTCTTTTACTTTTACTTGTCTATCTCTAATGTAGTCTCTAACTCATCCCAACATTTTTGATTCAAAACTCTAAATCTGGCAGCTTATTTGTACTGACAAACATAACTTTAATTAAAGCATCTATCCATCATCATGCCCTCGAACTTACCATACAAGCAAGCAGCAAATGTCGAGCGCAGAACATGGGATAAAGAAACATATGAAGCGAGAGCAAAGGCGAGAATAGCAGCCGAAAATTCATCCGATGCGCATAAAGGCTCAGACCAGAAACAAACCACAGATCATGAATCACGATCCGTAGAGAAGGAAGAATTCCAGAACGCAGACTCTGGTGCACGAGGTCCGATGAATTCCAAAAGAGCTTTTCTGAAAGCTCGTCGGGGGAAAGTAGATTTAGAGAGTAAACTCGGCACGTCAGAAATAATAAATCCAGACGCTGCTGCGGTATCCTCATCCGCTACAGACAACTTTGCTAGTGTGAATATAACAGATGGAGTCACAAAAACTATTGGAGGAGTTGGATGGCATTGTAAAGTTTGTGATTGCTTTTTGAAAGATTCGCTGACTTATTTGGATCATATCAACGGACGCAAGCATCAGCGGACACTCGGTTTCTCGATGAGGATTGCCAAGAGTACCACAAAAGAGGTTGTTTCCAAATTAGATCAGTTGGCACAAGAACAAAAATCAGACGAGGCTAAAAAATCGATGAATGGAGGAAAAGACAGTGCGGACACTAATGTGAACGAATTTGAGGATGCTGTCAGGAAGAAGGATGAAGAAATTGAGCAACGGAAAGCTGAGAGAAAAAGACGGCGAGAAGAAAGAAAAAAGAGGATACGTGAAGAGGTAGAACAGAAAGAACCTCAGACAGTGGGTGTAGAAGAAGATCAGGAGGAAGGAGGTGTGGATCCAGATATGGCTGCTATGATGGGATTCAGTGGCTTTGGCTAGTACGTGTACAGGTACCGTACGAATACGTGTACATACATGTAGGTTTTCAGCAGGATACCAACGTCGTTTTCAAACATGGGCTTGTCAACAGGGGAAGCAATTATTATTAATAAGTTTCGTGGTTGTTGGTTTCTGTACCAGGATAATACTGCTTTATTGTCCATATGGGGATTTTCAATGTACGTGGTGTAGGTATTTCAATTTGCTGGTAGAAATACGAAAGTACGAAACTAAAGTTAATTGGAAATCATCAATCACTAGAGAAAATTTGAAATCTACACACAGCCCCATCTTTGCCCAGAGTACCTGGCAAATTGACATACCTGTGCGGTAGTAACTGTATCAAACGGATCAAATTCTACAGTCGCAATCGTGATACTTTCGAATGAACTAATGCTTTCGCAGTTCAGCTGGATGGTAAATGTTATGATATCAAGGATAGGATTGAGGGGTCGGGTTGACCGAAAGAAAGTAAGAGACTTTGGGGTGTACACAGGTTTTGAGTTATTTATCCATTGACCATTCTCTTCAATCAACACATTTTGCAAAATACACAGCATCGTAATACTTTGCTGTGGCTTCTCTTTTGGGTAGTCTAAATTATTGATTTTGATTTCATTGTTATTTTATTGGGGGTTCTTTCATTTTGTGAGATTGATTTGACCCCTCCCAAAAATTTCGAAATTCTGATGGGTCGAGGAAATCATCAAATCTTGTTTCACGATGACTGACTCACTCACACTCTCACTCAACCTACTGTAGCGAACCGAACCATACAACAATCAACGTATCGCAGTTTAAAACCACCACCGCACTATTTCAAGTACAAATAAATCGACCTTGCAAGGATGTCGAGATCATTTGGAGACAATCTCTCAAAAGAAGACGTAAAGACGCTTGCTGATGTCAGGCGGGATGTTTGGACTGCTGGTTTCAAGGGATTGGGATACGGATCTGTGGGAGGATATACACTTCACACTGCCGCAAGATTGATTCACAACTCTCTAAGTGACGCTGCCAAAGGGAAACTGCGATTCCCCGGTAGTGATAAACCCATCCGTTTCAACCGCAACACAGCATTCTTTAGTTTTATGGCAGGAGGTGCTCTGAGTTCTTTCCTTCTAGCGACGACTACAGGAAAGAATGAGGTTCATCAGATGCATGATATATTTGAAATTGGTAAAAATGAATATAAGACACCGTACCAAAAACATTATGAAAATGCCAAATTGAATGATGAAGAAACGGAAGACATGCGGAACAAGAGAAGGTTGTCTCGGCGCAAAACAGTTTCAAAACGTTTGACAGAAGGGCAGGGGCTAAGCGATAGTCATTCTGGGACCTGGATACAAGAGAGGACCGTCAGTGAAGATGAGCAGCGTCGGTCTGCCAGGCGGGTGAGTATGGCAAAAAGACTGGACGAATCCAAAGGACATAACAAGAGTCGAGATTGAAAAAAGAAGGGATTTATAACACATTACAACAACCTACATTCTATTCATACCTTGATTCTACAATCTGCATTGTGTGGAAGAACTTCGCCACACGTTGATACGGAAATAGAATTCTCAGAGATCGGATTCTTTACAACTTAGATCAATACTACTAATTCTATCCTTTGTATTATACACATGATTCCTTCTACACTACTTTTACATTCTGACCGTCATTCTATCCGTCATTGAGTTCATTCATTTGCAACACATAATTATCCCAATCAAACATCTTCAATCTACCTGTTGATTCACTCGATTTTTAACTCAACACATTATGCTAGCTTCATAATACCCCAAGGCCGGGGCGGACCATATGGCCCAATACATTTATTCAAAGGGAGATCATCAAAATCATCTGATGCCCCCCCAGAACACGAACCATCTGTAGACTTGTAAAAAATGCGTTGGATCCCTGGGGCACCAAAGACTTGCTTCGACGATACAGTGATATCCATAATATCTTGCTCTCCAAAAGGGTTATCATCATCTCCATCGTCAGGAAACATGTTTTGTCCGTTATAACACTTTCCTATAGGGGTTAGATAATACAAGCAATCGCCATAACACCTATTGCTGCAGATTGTGGTATTGAGAATGATGGGATCGGTGAGACCGTCATATGGAGATGATCTTATTATTTTGCCTTCTTTAGCGGTCTTTGTAGCATTCTTGGTAGATTTTGTGAGCAATGTCTGCAGTAAAGCGATGAATACGAGTCCCAGCAAGCACGTTAAGAAAGCTTTATACAGGCTCATTTGATCTCAGATTTTTGAAGATGTAAGCTTTAGAACTTCTGGAAAGGCAATGGAAAGTGCAAGATGCGGCGATACGAGACTGGCAGGCTAAGGCGGTGAGGTAAGGTTGTATTTTGTATTTACCAGGCGACGCTGTATGCATGAGTAGTGCAGTTTGGGTGTGTGTTTGCTGTCGTCTGTTGTTGGCACGTTGGCAATGCTTGCTTGTCATTGCTTCTTGCAAGCACAAGCTTCTATTTTAGCTCAAGCTAAAATAGATACCCAAATGCTGGGGGCACACATTGAACATACTCGTACACCTACCCACCAAAACAGCTCACAGCATTAGCGCACAACATTACACGTTACGTCCACTATTAACTACAGTACCGAGCTACTGAATGGAATCAATCACCTCAGACCTCAACCAAGACCACATCTAATGCAGCTACAACGGGAGAATAAAAACGCTTCCTCAAAATCGAACAGTTTGGAGTACAATCAGACAGGTCAAGAGACGTCATTAATACGAGGAAAAGCCAAAAAACGCAGTCGGGATCATAATTCTGAAGAACGTCAAGAGTTGACAACTGATGTGAAGCAGAAAAAAATCGAGGATGATAATAATCACCAGGCCGGTGGAGACAATGAGTTGGAAAACTTTTTTGACTCGATAGATGCAGAACAGCCTGGTGAGGGCGAGGATTTCAGCACCTCTGTCGGGAATGAAGCAAAACCCAGCAGAAATGGAGACCAAGCCGCGCCCCAAAATGAGAAACAAGATGTAACACTACCGTTAGAATCGAAAGAGGAAGATAATGTTTTGGAAGGCACTGATAAGAGCCGATTTGATGGCGATGAGATGTCACAAGCTGCATACGAAGCGCGACTAGCAAAGCTAATGTTGATGAGTCGACGGAAGAATGGAGCTGCCGGTAAAGATGATGGCATTGTGAACGCTGTAGAAGATGCATCAAGGACAGTTGGAATTGGGATCTCATCAATGGCTGATATAAACGAAGGCACCAAGAAGACCACCGGAGCTTCACCATCTTATAAAGACATTATGAAGAAGAAACAAAAGAAAAAACATAATCCTGATCAATTTGGAAGCGATGATGATGCTTATTGGGCCAACTTCTAAAAAATTAAGTCCTCTTTCGATTCTTGTTATGATACTCGTTCCGATCTCTACAAAAGTAAATTGATTATCGGAGAAAGTAGTAATTTTCTTTTCACGAAAGGAGATAAAGCAGGGAAACGACTGGCTAACGAGTTCATGCACTTTAAAATCAATGATCAATCTGTCTATCAGATTCTCCGTGGTGTCGAACGGGAAGTCCT
>Ga0115005_10003911_pt1 | contig 11928 bp, 12 predicted proteins | sample ArcOceMetagenome_FD_87163 | JGI IMG/M metagenome (GOLD analysis project Ga0115005, IMG submission 87163) | Marine eukaryotic phytoplankton communities from Arctic Ocean - Arctic Ocean - Greenland ARC118M Metagenome | ecosystem: Environmental > Aquatic > Marine > Oceanic | place: Arctic Ocean...
GCAGCAAAGCAAAAGTGCGATGACCTGAAAAGGTCTGAGGGTTGTAGAGAAAAGTTGGTGAGCCGCAACTGGCAATGAAGGCGGAAGAAGAGTTCAAACAATTGAAGCAACAAAGGTTGTCAGACATTGAGAAGGCACACAAGGAAAGTTTAGCGGATTAAGACAAACTAAAAAAAAACATCAAAATGTGCTGAACACTTTGATTGCTTTGCATACGGCAGAACAAGAGAGTTAGTTGGACACGGCGGCACTGAAGAAGAAGGAGGAAAGGTAAGAGCAAGAGCAATATATTGCTAATTTATTGTGTTTCTTCAGCTATCTCATTATTTTACTCATTTCATCAGGGACATGGAGAGAGTCGACAAGAGAGATCGGTCCAAGGAGATTGTTCGTACTGCAGTGAAAAGCAAGAAACTAAATGGTTCTACATTAGTATTTGCAAGGACGTTCGCTTGTCTAGAATATAATACTATTTGAAACGCGGCGAATCAAAAAGGAAGAAGAAGAGACGGAACAGAAAGAAGTCAAGATAATAATATGACATGAGTTCGTCTGAATCGTCAGACAATTCAAGTGACGAAGGATCTCTATCGCTTTCGGACCGGACAGCGAGAGCAGCCCTCGTGAATATTGTCGTAAGACGAAGAGCAACAAAAAGAGCCATAAAAGGCATCAAAGAAGAGGGAAAATGGGAATGGGCACCACTATGAAAGCAGAATGATTTTGACAGTGACGACGAGTCTCTTATCTGATCACCTCGCTCCAATCTAAAAAATCCTGATTTGTATGCACTCTTGCCGTTACGGTATGTGAATGACATTGTATCATCGGAAACTTCCACGTTCGAGATTTGGGAGAGCAGTATTCTTATCTAGGATTTGGAGAAGGCAGAGAAATCAAGCAATACTAATGCTTGGTCTTGCCAAAGTTTAGCAAAGTCTGACTCTCCAACTTCCAACTCGTACAAATTACTAGTGCTCGAGGAATCTATAAGTATCTCATCATCTTCGACACAACCATGATTATTCTCCTCTTCTGTAGCAGGAGAAATTGCATGACGAACGAACACGTCATTTGAAATATTATCAAAGGCACACTTCACACACACACTGTGGAGGAAATGCCCTAAGCAACAGAAGACTTGGAGATAGGTGCAATGCAGTAGTATGGTACAATTGTATGATACTTTCTGGTTGAACGTTGGACCATTCGTGGGAAACGAAAAATGGCTCAAACAAACCACCCTCCTTGGCAGTTCCGAAGGGCACAGACGGTGCCTTCTCACCTCTTGGGAACACGGCCACTTACTTCCAACGCGCAAGCATTTTTTGCAATTGGGGTGGCGACACCTATATATAATGTTGCACTTTCATTTTATTTCATGTTTATTGTTCGGTTTCAGTGGCCGGAGAGAAAATGTGCTGAGCATGAAAAATGGTTTCATGGTAGTAAATAGTAGTAGCAGTAGTAGTAGTAACGTCATACTACTACACGACATCTTGTGGGCAAAGCTCCGTTTGCCCTTGTTCTCTTCATGCCCAGCAACCTTTCTCTTCAAGGATTTTGGAGCTGATTCAACTACAAGAGGCTGAAGATTTTTAAGAACGTCTAATGCGGATATTTCGCCCAAACAACCTTGTTTTATTGCAGATCTCGAGTCTTTTGATAAGGCGTCATTTGCAGTTAGCAATTATAGTGATGTTGAAAGGTCTGGTGGTTGGTTTTGATCTAAAGCCTGGTTCCGGGAGTAAGCAATCACCAGAAATGAGAGATGGTGGTAGTAAGCAAAGCCAGAAATGAGAGATGACGAACTTTACGCCTTTCAAGCAAGAAGGCATTTTGAAACCTTGGCAAATGATATGGCATTCTTTGCATCTTAAATAATAATATTGATTGACGTTGTAAGGTCTGGTTCAAATACTTTAATATTGATTGATGTTGAAAGGTCTGGTGGTCACCGTATTTTTTATCTGCCTTGGTTCGAGGAGTAGACAAGCACCAGATAGACATGAGAGATGACGAAGTTGGCGCCTTCGAAGCAAGAAGGAATTTTGACACCTTAGCAATCTAAAAGAAATAGGCGCAAAGGGTACATACATGAGAGTGCTTTTCTAAACCTGTTCTAAACTTTAAACTAGTGTACGCATTAAACTTTGTTACTGAAGCCAATGAAGGATGCCTATTTTGGCATGGAAATGCTATCGTCAAAACGAAATTCTGCTACGAATACTTGTTGACTCCCCGCTTCCACTAGACGAGGTAGAATAACTTGATGAAGATGTTGATGATCTGTCAGATGAAACATCTGAAGAATCGGATGATGATGAAGTGCTGTTTCTCGAATCGCATGTTTGTGTCCTATGCCGTTTTGCAATCTTGATATACTTCTTGGCTGAGTCATTTTGATTTGTGGCAATCATAAGCTTCGCCATTTTGGTAGCAGATGTAATCATAGCTGAATGATAAGCTTTAAGATCCTGAAAATCAGATACCCTCATTTTCAAAGTATCTCCATAGATCTTGATGGCTAGATCAAACTTCTTCTTTTGCTCTGACAAACTGAAAGGTATTGAAGGAATTGCGGGCGTGTATTTTTGTTTTGTACAAGGTGGTGGTATCACCGTAGTTGAGGACGATTTTGTGCAGTTGGACATTTTGGCTGTCACGACGGTTGATTCCTCGTCATCATAGCTAGGGTTCTTCAATATTCCCTTTTGTTCTTGTTCGTTGGTAGGGGTAAAAATGGATAATTCTTCGAGACTGCCATCATCCTTGATGTTCGTAGTTACGACGGTTGATTCCTCGTCATCATAGCTAGGGTTATTCAAGATTTCCTTTTGTTGCTGTTCGTTAGTAGGAGTAAAAATGGATAACTCTTCCAGACTGTCATCAATCTTGATGTTCGCAGTTTCTTCTTTACGTGCACCATTTAAACTGTTAGCTCTCTTTCTCATCCGCTGGCATACTGCACTGCTGATCAAAGAATGGTATGATTCGTTTTTCTTGCTGACTTTGTCTATGTAATTGCTTGACGGCTTACATCGGCTACTCTCCAAACTGATGAGTTCGTTAAGAACGTTCACTGTATCCCTGTTATCGGTGTCTTTGTCTGAACCTTTCACATTGGCTGTTTCTGATATAAATGTTATCAAATCGCCTTGCTTGAAGTCCTTGCTTTTATCCTCGCCTCCCATCCGTGAATTTAGGTCACTTGATACTGCTCCTGACATCAACTTCTCCCTTCGTTCAGCTGTAAAATCGAAGTCATCAAAAAGGTTTGGTGGAGGCGACGAAGGATCTCTTAATGCAAGCAATGTTGCTGTTTTTCCTTCACTATCACTTTGGTCCTCAGTATCTCTACTCAGAACCATCTTCGGAACACATTCTAAATCATCAAGACGCTGTGAAAATGCCCTCTGGGTCTTCGAGTTGCTTCCCTTGTTGGCGAAGAGACCGCGAAGCGTTGTCTTTTTGGCATTTTGTTGTGGAGTCTTTGAATTAGTACCCTTGACAGCTTTGAATTTTACTTGCGGAGACTTCACGAGCGAATAATTCCTTTGGGGCGACATGAATCCTTGTACATCTTTTCTCTTTACTTTCTTTGCACTAGGTGGTGGCATGCTACCCATCAGTGGCAAGTCATCGATCAAAGCATCGTCATCTTGTTGTTTTTGTTCTGCTTCAAGTGAGTAGGAGATCTGAGTTTTTCCTAGCCTACCGAAAACGCTTTCTTCCTTATCTTTTTGACTTGATCTTTTGAGAATTCCCATTTTGGTACCCTCTCAGATAATATTGAATTTGGATTGCTTCAAGATTATCGTTTGATCTATGTTTGAATGTGGCTGGTTTAGCGAGAGAATGTGTTGGTGAGAATTCTAGCGAGAGATGTTTGGTGAAAATTTATAGCGATAATCCCTGAAACAACCGTGTCAACTAAAAAAATATTCACAAAATAACGCTCTTTCAACTGTAAATAAAATTTTAAAGGTTACAGTTTGTTTTTCCACATCATTCTAACAATCGTTTCAAAGACTCAATAAATAACTTTTGCCTTGAGATATAACATCCTGCGGTTCTCATAAAATGATTGAAATCTTGGAGCATGACGTTGATGGATAGCAGAACAAATTCTTCACTTTCAACGAACATCGCAATTTCCAGCATTTGATGCGCATTATAAATGTCAATGAGTTGGAAGGATTTTTTTAGATAGTCTCTGATAATTACGAGAGCATCAAAGTTCGCAGCAATTTTTATCACGCTATTATAGTGTTGCATTGGCAATGCTGGTGTTGCGGGGTCCTCATTATACGTCCCAAATTCTATCCTTAGCAAAAAATCTTCAGCTGCATCGAAAGTTGGAGTAATTATTTGTGCTACCGGTGAATCGCAAGTTTTATTCAGATTTTCAAAGATCTGGAATTAAATGAGTAGAAACGATGTTACATATGCACAGAAAGATGGATGAAGCTGTGTCAATGCCTACACGTACCTGTGTACCCAGCAGGGGTGCACTATCTACTATCAAGTCTATTGGAGGACATCTAATTATTATCGGACATGCCTTATCTGCGCACAATAGCTCGATAAAGAGTTCTTGATCGTTGCGCATGCTCCAAAGCTTGCTAGGATTTAGATCAGGACCTTTGCCTCTTATTTTCGTCGTGCATAAAAGGTTGGAAATCCTCATGATACACTTTGACAAACTGTACATCTGTTGCGGGTTGTCCCATGGTGTTGTTACTTCGAATAAGGTCCAAAATTCCCATCTACTTGATTCGCTTTCAAGCCGCGTTTGTTCTCTATGCATCAAAAATAGCCCTTCGAGAACAATTTCATTGAATGTTTCTCTTGAATTGACACCTTGGACCAAGGGCAAAAGATTGCCACTGTTGCGAGCGTGTTGGGCAAGACTCATACTTATGAAAGAAAATGCTTGATCCATTGCCAGTGTAGTATTTTTGTGGAGTTCACGCTTCCCCCGTAACACTTCTCGTACAACCATTATAACATGTACAAAACTGCTTTCTAGCAAACGAATGACTTCACTTTGGCTCAAGCAAAAAGAACTGGACAATATGAAAATATCTTGAAAGCAGGCCGTTGCAGCATTGGCTATAGGTTCGAAACGATGGATAAGAGCCCACGTCAATGTAACGACAAACTCGGCGCGAATCAGGGGTTCCATCTTGAAAGATATTTTCCTTTTATAGCTCGGGTCGTCTTTCTTTTCTCGGAAATATTTCATAGAATGACAGCAATGAAAGAATTCCAGTGCATGTAAGAGATCTTCTCCGTCAAGTTGTGGTGTGTAGAACTGGTAGAATGGTTCAAGAGTACTGTATATATCGGTTGCAATGGATTCCAGGATTCTGTGAAATAATGTGTCGTAGTCTTTTGATGAGAATTGAATCATCATTGCGATAATGTCCGTCGTAAGTTTGGATGTCGATGCCTGAAAGTCGGTAGATGTTTCCTTGTGGCGATTGGCATCAAGTAACAAAAAGAGGAGTCTGTGCTTTTGGATGGACTGAAACCACATTTGCATCACGGTTTCATTATCAGATTTAAATGCGAGTTCGTGCAAAGTTGTAATTGCATTGATTGCCATTTGAGATATCGTTCGCAACAGATCTTGGCTCGATGCGTCGTGTCCAAGAGTAGTCCACTGGAAGAGTTTCGATAGCACTCCGTGTTCTTCAAGCCTTGAAAATAGTGACAGTAGTAGGCAGTGCTCCAACGAACAACAATATCGTGTAGCATTAAATATTCTTTCGAGGGCGGAGCAGATAGAATCCGCCAGGGTCTCATTCCGCGCCGAGTAGTCTTCTGACGGAATAGTGCAAAAGTCGTCTTTCGTTGATGATTCAATGATTCTTGATGAAGCAAGCATCAATGCTTCCAAAATGGACACATCGAATACAAGCGTGTGAACTCGAGCAGTTTCAAAACCGTCTTTGTCAAAGATATCAATCACAAGGAGGCACATGCATCGGGTACAGCATTCCATAATGAAAGTATCTGTGTGACCTTCAATCATAATATCCACCAAGTCAGGAATTGAGAAAGAGAGCTCGCTTCTCAATCTGGAGTCGTTTGTACATTCAAGTGCGAGCAAAGCAGCAAACAGTCTATATCGTTTGAGATCCTTCTCCTTGATAATTTGCTTGTTGAGACTAGACAAAGAAAATCGATGCAATACTAGCTTTGGACTTTCAAACAGTTGAAGGGATTGGTTTGTTTCGTCGAAAGGCATGACGGTATGTACGGTGAACTCGCTGAATTGATGATCTGAGAAGTGAGCTGCAACAAGCTTTTGGAAAGCCAGAGCCAAGTTCAAAGTAATTCCAAAAGGTTTGAAAAGTTTTGTTTTATCATAATTCAAGTAATACTGAATTGCTAGCTATTAATAGGATATGAAGGCTCGTGCGAGAAGAAAAATACGCTCAATGAATATCATTTTTCAATAGAAGAGTTACACCGTGAATGCATTACAGAATACCTTTCTCCATTAGCTCTCATTTCCCCTAAACACGTAGATTCCTTTTGCAAAGCTGTACATTGTCGCTGGTACAGATGAAGCTTTCATCTCGCAAATATCCAATCATTTTCCCGTCTTTTGTACCCCATTTCTGGATTCCAATCATGTCCCAAAAGGTCGTAATTATTCCCCCTTCTCGTGCCTTATGCTTTTGAAGCCATGGAATCTTCTGGCCCTTCTCCCCCTGGGATCAATACACAGACATGATTACCATTCAGCAATATCTCACTCTCCAATTCCGTCTTGCAAATTTCTCCTTGTGTATCGGGAGCGTATTCGACCGCATCGTCTAGGACGAGGTTGACGTAATCGTCAAAGCCTCGCAGCGTACCGACTATTTCTGTTTGACCTCTCATGAGGATCCAAATTTTGGATCCGATCGCTTTGTCGATTAGTTCCAGTGGTAAAATCTTGGATGCCATTATATTGTCAGGGTCGATGGGGAAATGGAGTCAGTTGTGTTCAGGAAACCTACTAGAGTACTAGAGAGGGTAATTATATGTTATGTTGGTAGGTTCAAGGTGGTGGTGGTGTGGTTTAGTTTGGATGCTTCGACGTTGGAGATAGAGAGCTTCTAACCTATTATGTGACTTTTATTGCGCATCAATCAACAACTAACCAACACCACCACCACCACACAATCAAAAGTGACATTTGAAATCCAACAAGCACAAGGGACAATAATGAACAGTAGTGATACCTTGGCCTCAGAATATATTCTGTTCCTGCATCAAAATGGTCAAACGCAAAGGTTCTCAATCTACAGCATCAAGCGTCAATCCTCTGGCCGATGCTCGAAAGGCGAAGCAAAGCTCAATCGAGAGTGACGATCCAGAAAGCAAGAACAAGCGAAAAGTAGAGCCACTATCCAAAGCAGATCTCAAGGCGAAAGAGCTGTGGCATAGAAAAAGTGGAGCAGGCTATCATTTATTTGTTGAATATTATGGAGGTCAGCCAAAGGGGGTTGTCTTTGATGATATCGAGTTGAAGGAGTTGGAAGATCAAGCATTAACAAAATCTAGCAATGGAGCTGTGAAACAGCAGGGAAAGGGAATGTCAAGGGCTGCAAAACGAAGAAAAAAGAAGAATGCGTCAAGCAGTGGGAACGAATCAATTCAAGACGGAGTGTTGGATAGTAGTGCAGTGACTGGTCATATCTGCAGTTTGGAGAACATTATATCTCCCAAGCTGCAAGCTGCTTTGACAGACAAACCAGAATGCAAACACATTTCCAAAATGCTCTCGACCATGTCTGTCGCGCTTCCTTTGACGTTGAGAATAAGGCACCCATCATTCCCTTCAACAACTTTAAAGTCAACAGCAATGCAAGCAATCGATGAAATGAATGAAAAGTATTCTAATCTAGTTCGCCCAGTGGCATATGATGCGTCTAAAAATACAATCTACCAAGCTGCTCCAGGATCTGGAGTAAGCAAATTCTCTCTTGGAAAAATGTCGCCAGAGCTAAAGGCGCTCATTGTGAAAGCCACGGCATCGGGTATTATGGCGAGGCAAGAACTAGGTTCAATGTTGCCAGTTATTGCTCTAGCGGGAATCAATCAGCTGAAATATGGATCAAAGGTTTTAGATATGTGCGCCAGTCCAGGTTCAAAAACTCTACAGGCTTTGGAGATTGTAGCTTCGTCGCCTCTTCAACCACCAGAACGGAAGCAGGGAAGGATTGTAGCAAATGATGTCCATCCATTACGTATCGATTCGCTCAAAGATGCAATTGAACGTTCGGGTGTTGCTTCGACTCTCACGGAAAGGATCAAGTATACAAATCACGATGCATCCAAATTTCCTACGCCAAAATCTGGATCTAGATTTGATTGCATAATTGCAGATGTACCTTGCTCTGGTGATGGAACAATACGTAAAGATCCTCATATTTTACCTGGGTGGATTCCTTCAATCAGTAACTCGCTACATGAACTACAATTCAATATCCTCAAAAGAGCCTTGAAATTGTTGAAGTTGAATGGAGTGGTGGCATACTCTACATGTAGTATGAATCCAATTGAAGACGAGGCTGTTGTTGCAGCAGCTTTGTCATGGGGAAATCGTTTTGAGAGTAATAGTGTTGAACTAATTGATTGGCCTGAAGATGCACTGCCTGGGTTCAAGCGTCGATCTGGTATCAACACGTGGCGAGTTGCCAACTATCGGTTTGATGATATCACCTCAAAAGACGGTGCTGAGGATGACGATGGTGTTGATATCGAGGGTGCGCCGAGACTTCAATGGTATAATTCCCACGTAGAAGCTTGTAGGGACAATATGCCACACTCGTGTCCCTCTTTATGGTCTCCACAGAAAGAACATACCATTGATATGAAACTTGAGAAATGCACTCGACTGCTGCCCCAAGATAATGATACTGGCGGGTTCTTTGTTGCATTGATACGGAAAAATCGAGAAGTGGGCATTGTAAAAGCAGCCAAGTGATATTTGACTGAATTCTCTGAAATTTGGGTTTATTTTTATAAATACACGACTATTTATTAATAATAAAACCAACACTCCTTTTAGACGGGCCAGCAAATGTATTCTGAACAACGAATCAGTCTATCAAGAGTGTCACAAATGCTGATTTGCTGCCATTTGTTACAGCTGGTATCTTAGTCGTATACAAGGAAGGAACAGATGCAAACCAAGCTGGTATCCTCACGAAATCATTACCTCCATACAAGAGATTGGAGCTATCCAAGTGATACCGACAGCACTCCGACAGCTATCATACGAAAGAAGATTATGTTTTGTTCGAGTTGAATGCAAGACAGTGGAAATAATCCATCAATGCTGTTTGTTGGAAAGAAGGGGAGGGAGAGGTGAAGAAATTCCACTGTATAAGTATCACTGTAGGCCAGGGAAGTAGCTGACAGCAACTACTAGACCTTGCACTTGAACCTTGAACCTCTGACACCAGAAGTACGGGACATAACGACATAACACAACTTCTAAAAAATATTGACAATCTACACACTACACATCATACGTACATCATCCATCCTCATTGATTATTATCTTCACATTGTAGACGTATTTACGCCTCTCTTCTGGTACTCGCTACTAGCTTTTAAAGATACTCGTAAATAAGAAACGAAGCATGAACAAACACAGTACTAGCGGAATAAATGCAGTAAGAGTGGAGATCAGGCCTAGACGAATGTCGTTTAGTTCAATCGTCATCGCCAATGGTGCCTTTCCCGACAAGGTCAACTTAAGAGAACCTGTGATACAAGCCCTTATCTCATTCAAGGATATCAATGACTGTCCTAAAGAAGACGATATCATCCCACTTGTGGCGAAGTTGATAGAGGATGTCGATAGGATGGCGGGGATCCCGAAACGATACGGCAGATCTTCTGAATGGTATTTTGAAAAGTGCCCCAAGATTGATCCAGCTAGAATGATTCGGACATTTGATGTAAATCATGATAGCATTGATGGAATGGCGAATGAAGTGCAAAATTTGAGGATAAACGACGAACTTGTGACGGAAAAAAGGAACCTACCGTGGTGGGAATTTTGTTTGATACGAAATAGTGGTAAGAGCGAAAGTATGCTTGTATGGAGGGTTCATCACGCCATTGGGGATGGATTGTCGCTTGGGCACGTTAGTTTAAAGATTATTACTCGTACTGATGGAACGCCTGTGGATGATTTGATTCCAGCATCCATGAGATTGGGAAAGAAGTTGAAAAGACAAGGCTCATTTGGTGTAAAGGTGCTAAACTCTATTTCCGCTGCTATTGAGATTGCTTTGACGCCGATGAGGCGATTTGATCATGACATTGCCTTCTCAAAGAACGTGGTTGGAATGAGGAAGGTGAGCAAATTTCATTTCTTCTGTGCGAAGCAAGTGCAACCTTCACACCATGCGATATACCTTCCAAGTTGTACATTTCATATCATTTCTCACATCCGACATTTCTTATTCCAAATATCTGCATAATATAGGATACGCAAAATCGAAAAACTATCATATTTGATGAATATCCATTGGCCTACATCAAGGAAATCAAGAATAATGCCAATGCGACATTGAATGAAATCCTTCATACTGCACTGAGCCAGGCAATCCATGATTTCTGCCATTACTCCGATTGCCCCGTAATCAAAAAGCATGGTGAGAATATTCGGTGCAGAGCGAGTACTACATTCGGATTTCCCAGCGAGCCGCATGTAGACATCAACGAGGCTTGTCATAATGAATGGTGCGTATGAGTTTTTTTTCACTTTGTCATTGTCGGCGACTCGATTCGTATGGGTGACGTTTTCCTCAATTGCACTTCATATTAATCAAATCTAACCAATTGGTTGGTCCATCGTTACTATGAATCCTCAGGGTGCCTTTATCATTGGACCTTGGTGTGGGACTTAAAAATCTCCAAGCCCGCCTGATGCACATCAAACAGAGGACGAGACAGTTCAAAGAGAAACCTCTGGTGAGTTTTTCCATTTTTCTTCCTGATTCGATTCGATACTGCCCCTGTCGTATTATCTGCTGACCAGCATTGTTCTTTTCCAGGCCCTCTTCCAATTGATTCTCCAAAACCGAATCCTACCGATACTTCCCACCTGGCTTTGCAGACAAATTGTGCATAAGGTTTATGCAGCGCACGCTTTGTCAACTTCTAACGTTCCAGGGCCAGACTGTCCAATTTTGGTTGCTGGCAAGCCTGTGTCGGCGTGCAGGTTTTCAGTCGGTCACATTCATTCTGTGGTAAATATGTTTTCATACAATGACTACGTTTACATAACAATGGATGCTGATGACGAGGTCATTCCTAATGTTAATCTCTTGCCTAAATTTTATTCAAAGGCACTTGTTGATTTAGGTAATGAATTTAAAGTCGAGATTCCACAAAGTCTGAAAGATTGTTCTTGGTGACCTCGAAACTAGCAAACACGTGATGAAATGGAGAAAGCAAATCATAGCAATTGGATGGTCTTGCGTCCAAGCAGGAGATTTTAATTGTGACTTCGCCTAAGACCCGCCCCAAAAAAAGGTCATTTGGGGGCGAATTAACAATGTGATTTCATTCACATTTCACGTACACCAATAAACTTTATATCTACCATACGTATGCGCAATGAAAGTTATAAAGATTCATTTATCCGCAAAATTTGTAGCTCATCATGTTGTAAAGTTATTGTTAACACAAAGTCACTAGCTAGAAGTACTCAGAATGTGAATTCACTAAAATAGATAAGTTAGGTTACGAGATATTGCTTGAATTTGCCTCCAACCTCCAACCTCCAACCTCCACTCGCCAACAGCACAACAGACTGCAAATATTGTAACAGAACGAACAATATGACTCCGCTGACCCTATCATAATAGTAATGCTTGCGGATCTTTCCAACGTTATTCATTATAA
>Ga0115005_10003912_pt1 | contig 11926 bp, 11 predicted proteins | sample ArcOceMetagenome_FD_87163 | JGI IMG/M metagenome (GOLD analysis project Ga0115005, IMG submission 87163) | Marine eukaryotic phytoplankton communities from Arctic Ocean - Arctic Ocean - Greenland ARC118M Metagenome | ecosystem: Environmental > Aquatic > Marine > Oceanic | place: Arctic Ocean...
CCATGTTTATGCGTCCAATCCCAAGCGTGACCTAAAAATTCTTTTCTTGTTAAGTCTGCTTTATTTATTCCTTCTTCTTTTAATTTAGCAACAACCTTTGCTTCTGTAGCAATTGATGCATGATCTGTACCTGGAACCCAACAAGCGTTGTAACCATTCAATCTTGCACGGCGAATTAACACATCTTGAATTGTATTATTCAGCATATGTCCCATATGTAGAACTCCTGTAACATTTGGTGGTGGAATTACAATTGTATACGCCTCTTTTTCATTTGGTTTTGAATGAAAATAATCATGTTGCATCCAGTAGTCATACCACTTTTTTTCAACTTCTATAGGGCTATATTTTGCGGGAATATTCATTTCGGTCTAATGTTTGCTATTAACAAGATGCAAATGTACAATTATAAGGTTTGATTGTAAAATATTTTGAAAACAAAAAAAAAGAACTAAATTTACAGCCTTAAACAACCCAATTATGAGAAAAATAGCACTATTATTATTTTTGAGTGTATTTACACTTTTAATGAATGCACAAGAAGAAACAATAAAAGTTGAAGGTCCAGTTTTTGAATTTGAAACTGAAACTATAGACTATGGAAAAATAGAAAAAGATTCTGATGGTCTTCGTGCATTTATATTTACAAATGTTGGAACTCAACCACTGGTTATTAGTCAAGTCAAAGGTAGTTGTGGATGTACAGTCCCAACCAAACCTGAAGATCCAATTATGCCAGGAGAAAAAGGGGAAATAAAAGTAAAATATGCAACAAATAGAATTGGCGGTTTTTCTAAAACAATTACAATAACTTCTAATGCTACTGAAGCAAGAAAAGTTATTAGAATTAAAGGAATTGTTTTAAAACCTGATACTGCTAGTGTTGTAGAAAAACAAAAAACTGTAATCTCTAATTAATTTTTTAATTATAATTTACATAAAAAAGCACTTCTAATGAAGTGCTTTTTTATTTTAGAATATCTTTTAATTTAAATTCAAAATTTAGCATCTCTCCATTTCTATTTACCTGTAACCTTACCGACCTTCCTTCTTTTCCGTGAAACTTTCTTGTTAGTTGCTGTAAATCATAATTATAAACATAAATTCCGTTTATTTTAACAATAATATCATCTTTCATAATTCCTGCTTCGGCAGCTGAAGAACCCTTTCTAACTTGATATATTTTATAAATAGATTTAAACTCATAACTGTATGAATAATCAAAAGATACAGTATTACTCTCTTTTGTCTCATTATCTTTAGATACTGTAAAAGCAGTTTGGTCACGCTGCTTGACTAACTCTTTACCAAAATGCATAAATTCAATTCCACTTAAATTATATCCAAATTTTTCACTAAACTTACTATTCTTTTTAAAAGTCACTTTAGATTTTGGGTAGTCAAAAATAACTTTAAACCTCTTTAAAATATTACCACCAATACTTCCATTTCTTTCCTTAAATTTCTTTGCATGTAATGTTGAAAGCGAATCTAGGTAAGCAACATTTGGATTGTTGAAAATAAAACTTTTCAATGTAAATGATTTTAGTCTACTGCGTTTACCATAAATACTTCCACTTAAACCTTCTCCTATAAAATCATGAAATGATTTAGATGGAGTCTTTATTTCATTATCCTCGAATAGCCAAATGGAATCAGAACCACCAGAATCAATTAATAACTTAACTTCTAATTCTTTGTTCAATGGGTCAATAACTTTCACTAAACCTTGTATGTAAGGCTTATTTTTATGAAATTCTAAATCAAACGTTTCACATTTTCTACACTTTTTATATTTATACTTATCTGGCTTAGTAAAAGTTAGTCTCTTATTCACATAATCAACAGTAACGACAAAATCTTTTAAAATACTATGGCCTATTAAACCATGCACAGGAATTCCAAGTTTAGAAGAGAAATCTAATTCATCATTATAAACAATATATAAATCTTCATTTGGCGAATACAGTTTTCCTAGTTTAAAACGGTTTTGTTTTGAGTATAATACTTCAAGAGGATCACCACCTCCAAGGCCTCTAATTAAAATTTTTTCAACATGATTTATTTCAACTGAATCTTGTGAAGATAAGTTGAAAATTATAGGCTTGCTTACTCCAGAGTCTAAAATAAAAGTAAGTTTACTACCATTAATTTCTAATGGTAGGACAATTAAATTGTTTATTAATTTAAAACTTGTTGTATAAGAATCAGTATTCCCTAGTAATCTAAATTCCTGTGCTTTTGTATCATATGAATTGAACAAAAGAACAAAGCCGAAAATTATATAATAAAATAGGTCTTTCAAGATAAAATAATTAGATATACAATTTAGTCCTTTTGGTTAATAATATAAAATAATTATGAAAATTTTAACCTTTAGAAATTCACTTAAAAAAAAACATAAATCTCTCAATTTATTTTTGCAAATTTGTCTTAAAATAATTTATAATGCCACATATATCTTCAAAAGGGCAATCTATGCCTGAATCACCAATAAGAAAGCTAGTCCCTTATGCTGAAAGAGCTATTAAAAAAGGTAAAACAATATATCACTTAAACATTGGACAACCAGATATTAAAACTCCAGAAGTTGCTTTGGATGCAGTGTCTTCACATTCATTGAAAATCATTGCTTACACAAGGTCTGAAGGCTCTGAAAAATATAGAACTAAAATTGCAAAGTATTATAGTAAACACGACATCCATGTGAATCATGATGATATAATTGTAACTACTGGAGGAAGTGAAGCTTTACTTTTTGCCTTTGGTAGTGTTATGGATGTTGATGATGAAGTAATTATTCCGGAACCTTTTTACGCAAATTACAATGGCTTCTCAACTGCTTCAGGAGTAAAAATAGTACCAGTTAACTCTAAAATAGAAGATAATTTTGCATTACCTCCAATTGAAGAATTTGAAAAATTAATTACAGATAAAACCAAGGCAATATTGATCTGTAATCCTGGAAACCCTACAGGGTACTTATATAGTAAAGATGAAATAAAAAAACTTGCTGAAATAGTTAAGAAGCATGATTTATTTTTAATAGCAGATGAAGTCTATAGGGAGTTTGCTTACGATGGTATTGAACATTACTCAATTTTACAAGAAAATGACTTAACCGACAATGCTATTATTATAGATTCTGTTTCAAAAAGATACAGTATGTGTGGCGCAAGAATTGGGTGTTTAGTTACAAAAAACAAAGAAGTTATAAAAACTGCTTTGAAATTTGCACAAGCACGTTTAAGCCCTCCTACATTAGCGCAAATTGCTTCTGAAGCAGCACTTGATACTCCTCAAAGTTATTTTGACGAAGTAAAAGAAGAGTATGTGAAAAGAAGAAATACACTTATTAAAGGGTTGCAAAATATTGAAGGTGTTAAAGTTGCAATTCCTAAAGGTGCATTTTACTGTATTGTAGAATTACCCATTACAAACTCTGATAAATTTGCTCAATGGTTATTAGAATCATTTGATGTAAATGGGGAAACAATTATGGTTGCTCCAGCGGCAGGTTTTTATTCAACTCCAGGTGTTGGATTAAACCAAATCAGAATTGCGTATGTATTAAATGAAACTAGTTTGAAAACTGCTGTTAATATTTTAAAAGAGGCCCTTAAAGTGTATAAAGATTAGTGAAAATTAAAAAAAACATATCACTAAAATATTATAATACATTTGGAATAAATGTTAATGCTAAACGCTTTGTAAGTATTGAATCTATTGCGGATTTAAGAGAAATATTAGTAAAAGAAACTGACGTTTTTATTTTGAGTGGAGGAAGTAATTTGCTGTTAACCAGCGACATAAATAAGTTGACTTTACACATAGCTTTAAAAGGAGTTGCAGTAGTAAAAGAAACTCAAAACTATGTATATACTGAAGTAAAGGCAGGTGAAAACTGGCATGAGTTCGTTTTATGGTGTATTGAAAACGATTTTGGAGGATTAGAAAATTTATCATTAATTCCCGGAAATGTTGGCACAAGTCCTATGCAAAATATTGGCGCTTATGGAGTAGAAATCAAAGATAATTTTCACCAATTAGAAGCCATAGAAATTGAGAATGGAAAACTGCATACTTTTACAAATGAGGAATGTAAATTCGGATATAGAAATTCAGTTTTTAAAAATGAGCTAAAAGGACAATTTATTATTACTTCTGTTATTTTTAAACTGACTAAAAGAAATCACAAACTCAATTATTCGTATGGAGCAATTCAAAGCGAATTAGAAAAAAGAGAGATTGAAAAACCTACAATTAAAAATATTTCTGATGCTGTGATAGTTATTAGAAATAGCAAACTACCGAATCCAAAAGAGATTGGGAATAGTGGTAGTTTCTTTAAAAATCCAGTTATTACTACTGATACTTTTCTGAAATTACAAGAAAAATATCCTAATATTCCTTCATATACTATTTCTGAAACTGAAATTAAAGTTCCTGCAGGTTGGCTAATAGAACAATGCGGATTTAAAGGGAAACGCTTTGGAGATGCAGGAGTACATACAAAACAAGCTTTAGTTCTAGTAAATTACGACAATGCTACTGGAATTCAAATTCACAATTTGGCTCAAGAGATATTAAAAACGGTTAAAAAAACATTTGATATTTCTTTAGACATAGAAGTGAATGTGATTTAATGAAAAACCTCTTACTTATTTTAAGTATCTTTGTAGTCTCTAAAAAGTATTTTTATTATGAAACTTTTATTTATAACATTTGGTCTATTGGCTTTAGGAGTCGCAGGAATCGCTATTAAAATATGGGCAAAGAAAGATGGAGAGTTTTCTGGAACCTGTGCAAGTCAAAGTCCTGTATTAAATAAAGACGGAGACGTTTGTGGTTTTTGTGGTAAAATGCCTGAAAACTGTGAAAACAACTAGAAAATGCAATTCATTTTTTATGCATTTCTATGCTTCTCTTTTATTCAATTCTGCTTCTATTTAGGTATTTTTAGAGCATTCTCTTTCGCTAAAAAACCAACTAAAAATAATGAGCAACAAAACATACCTGTTTCTGTAATTATTTGCGCTCACAATGAAGCAGAAAACCTAAAAGAATTTTTACCTTTTTTTATCAATCAAGAATACGAGAACTTTGAGCTCTTATTAATAAATGACGCTTCTAATGATGAAACTTTAGATGTTATGGAAAGTTTCAAGCAATTGCATCCAACTAAAATTTCTATTGTTGATGTTGTTCCAAACGAACAATTTTGGAGAAATAAAAAATATGCTTTGTCGCTTGGAATAAAATCCGCAAAATACGAACACCTACTCTTCTCTGATGCAGATTGCAAACCAGTTTCAAATCAATGGATTTCTGAAATCACAAGTAAGTTTACCGAGCAAAAGTCAATTGTTTTAGGATATGGTGCATATGAAAAGATAAACAATTCATGGCTTAACAAACTCATCCGTTTTGAAACACTGTTTACTGCCATTCAATATTTTTCGTACACCAAAATTGGCTTGCCATACATGGGTGTTGGACGAAATTTAGCATACACGAAATCGTTATTTTTTGAATCAAGTGGTTTTGCTAATCACATGCATATAAGATCTGGTGATGATGATTTATTTGTAAATAAAAACGCTACAAACCAGAATATTAGCTTGTCTTATTTTACAGATAGCTTTACGTTATCAAAACCCAAGGCTACTTTCAAAGAATGGATTCATCAGAAAAGAAGACACACAACAACAGCATCACATTATAAGCCAATTCATAAAATTCTATTAGGTGTTTTTTATAGCTCCCAATTGTTATTTTGGCTACTTGTAATCTTACTCTTAGCAACAACTTTTCAATGGAAAATTGTAGTAGGAGTTTTATTACTTAGAAGTATCTCACAATATCTAATCATAGGTGCATCGGCAAAAAAACTAAACGAAAAAGATTTGGTCCTTTGGGCCCCAATCTTAGAAATATTTTTGATTTTCATGCAATTGTTTATCTTTATAAAAAATATTATTGCAAAACCCACACACTGGTAACCGTTTTATGACCAACAAAGAGGAAATCCAAGAAATTATAGAAGAAGCAAGAGAAGGTACTGAAAGTGCTTTTAAGAAGTTGTTGAACACCTACTGGAGTGATGTGTATCGTTTTCAGTTTGCAAAAACCAATAATGAAGATGAAGCAGAAGATATCACCATGAAAACTTTTGCTAAAGCTTTTGATAAAATTGATTTGTACAACGATAACTACAACTTCAAAACGTGGTTAATCTCTATTTCCAAAAATATTTTTATTGATTCTATTAGAGGAAAAAAGAAAGAAACAATATCATTAAACAAAGGTGATTCTGAGGCTTATTTAATTACGGATGCTTCACCATCTCCAGAAGATCAAATCATCAACGAGCAAAACTTAGCGCAATTGCTATCTTACATTAAGCAATTGAATAATAAGCAGCAGAAAATCATCACTTTACGCTATTTTCAGGAATTGAGTTATAAAGAGATTTCGGAATCATTAAATGAATCTATGAGTTCTGTGAAGGTCAATTTATTGAGAGCAAAAAAATCACTTGCCGAAATAATTGCACAAAACAAATGATTAAAAAATTAAAGTCTTTAGGTCCAGGTTTACTCTTTGCTGGAGCAGCAATTGGCGTTTCACATTTAGTACAATCGACACGTGCAGGAGCCGATTTTGGTTTTGGCTTATTATGGGCTTTATTTTTAGTACACTTATTCAAATATCCCTTTTTTCAATATGGTCCACGCTACGCAACTGCAACTGGAGAAAGTTTATTAGACGGTTATTTAAAATTAGGAAAAGGTGTTTTAATTACATATTTTATCCTAAACTTGGCAACAATGTTTACCATTCAAGCAGCAGTAACCATTGTAACTGCTGGTTTAGCAATCAACTTGTTTGGTGTTACAACAAATCCAATAATTTGGAGCCTTATTATTACTTGTATTGGCATAATCATCCTAATAAAAGGACGCTACAATTTTTTAGATAAATTGATGAAAATCATAATTTTAACCTTAACCATTACAACAATAGCTTCAGTTTTTATCGCCTATTTTTCTACAGAAAAAACATTCGCCTTTACACAAATTTTGCCAGAAGGAACTATAGAAATAGGTTTTCTAATTGCGTTTCTTGGTTGGATGCCTGCACCATTAGATGTTTCTATTTGGCAATCTCTTTGGGCCATAGAAAAGCAAAAAAATAATTCAAATTTTAATACTGAAAAAAGTATTTTCGATTTTAATATAGGTTATGTCATTACACTATTTTTAGGTGTTTGTTTTCTAACTTTAGGAACCTTCGTAATGTATAATTCTGGAGAAATTTTTAGTAATAGTGCAGGGAAATTCACACAACAACTTATTAGTTTATATACAACTACAATTGGCAATTCTATGTATTTATTTGTAGCAATTGCTGCTTTTACAACTATGTTTAGTACCACTTTGACAACTTTAGATGCTTCGCCAAGAGCAATGTCAAAAACGGTAACATTACTATCTAATAAAGTTTCCAAAAATATGTATTGGTTTTGGATACTATTCCTAGCTATTGGAACCATGCTTATTTTAACTTTGTTTAAGTCTGAAATGGGTTCTTTGATAAAAATCGCTACAATCTTATCTTTTTTAACTGCTCCGTTTTATGCTATTATTAATTTTATACTAATCTCTGGAAAACATACACCAAAAAAATGGCAACCTTCTATTGCGATGAAAATATTAAGCTATTTAGGGATATTTTTCTTAATCGGATTTGGTGTTTGGTATCTAATGAATTTGTAGATTTGCAATATAACTTCTCGACTGCGCTCGAAGTGACAATTATAATGTATGATAGAAGAAACAATAGCAAGAAAGCCAAAACCAAAATGGCTTAGGGTTAAACTACCAACAGGAAAGAAATATACTGAATTACGTAGTGTCGTTGAGAAGTATGACTTACATACAATTTGTACAAGTGGTAGTTGTCCAAATATGGGTGAATGCTGGAGTGAAGGAACTGCAACATTTATGATCTTAGGAAATATTTGTACACGTTCGTGTGGTTTTTGTGGTGTTAAGACTGGTAGACCTGAAACGGTTGAATGGGAAGAGCCAGAAAAAGTAGCGCGTTCTATAAAAATAATGGAGATCAAACATGCAGTAATTACATCTGTAGATAGAGATGATTTGAAAGATGGAGGTTCAATTATTTGGGCAGAAACTATAAAAGCTATTAGACGCTCTAATCCTAACACTACATTAGAGACTTTAATTCCAGATTTTCAAATGATTCACAGGAATTTAGACCGAATTATTGAAGTTTCTCCTGAAGTTATTTCTCATAATATGGAAACTGTTAGAAGGCTAACAAGAGAAGTAAGAATTCAAGCTAAATACGATAGAAGTCTTGCAGTGCTTAAATATCTTAAAGATAATGGTGCTAAAAGAACAAAATCAGGAATTATGCTTGGTTTAGGTGAAAAAGAAGAAGAAGTTATCCAAACTATGCAAGACCTTGCAGATAATAATGTTGATGTTGTTACTATTGGCCAATATCTACAGCCTAGTAAAAAACACTTACCTATAAAAGAATATATAACACCCGAACAATTTGAAAAATATAAAGAAATAGGTCTTAAAATGGGCTTTAGACATGTTGAAAGTGGTGCATTAGTTAGATCGTCATATAAAGCTCACAAGCATATTCTCTAAGTTATTTACATTAATTGTTAATAAGTAAATTTCAATAATTTATTTTTTAGAATAATCATTAGTAAATTTGTAATTGATTACAGTTGTCATCAATAGGATTATGTGGGGTAGTTACTATTTTGACAATTTTAAATATTTTTTACTTGGGGTAAAAAATTTTAAAGCGCTTATTTATAAGCGCTTTTTTTTGTTTTATATATTAACCTTTTTTTAACACCCATAAATATTTTCGGCATGACATTTGAAGATAACCAATTAACAAAGAGCTAGTAGGCTTTGTTTTCATAATATAAAATTTGAATTAATTTAGCTTAAAAGCGTCCAAGGTATGGGCGCTTTTTTTGTTATCTATTTTAGTGCTTTTGTAAAAATCTAAAGCCTATATGAAGAATATCCTAAAATTAATTTTTATTTCTGATTTTAAAATAATGGTAAGGCTATTTTTAATTATTTAAATGAAAATCATATAGTTAGGTCTGATTCAAAAGTGTTTTAGATATTATAAACTACGAAATCACAAAAAATTAATCTAAAAAGCCAACTTCTTTCATCCAATCATCATTAAACATTTTTCCAATATATCTAGTCCCATGATCGTGAAATAGAACAACGACAACATCCTCTTTAGTAAAATGTTCTTTTAATTGTAATAATCCTTTTACAGCAGAGCCTGCAGAATTTCCAACAAAAATACCTTCTTCTTTAGCAATCCTCCTAGTATATACTGCTGCATCTTTATCTGTTACTTTTGTAAAACCATCAATAATAGAAAAATCAACATTTTCTGGCAAAATATCTTCACCAATACCTTCAGTTATATAAGGGTAAATTTCATTTTTATCAAAGATTCCTGTTTCATGATATTTTTTAAATACTGAACCATATGTGTCAATTCCCCAAATTTTAATATCGGGATTTTGCTCTTTTAAGTACTTCCCTACTCCACTAACTGTCCCTCCAGTTCCAACACCTACAACAAAGTGAGTTATCCTCCCTTCCGTTTGTTCCCATATCTCAGGACCAGTTTGCTCATAATGAGCTATAGCATTAGAAGGATTATCATATTGATTTACATACCAAGCATTTGGTGTTTCTTCTGCAAGTCTTTTAGATACTGAATAATAACTTCTTGGATCTGTTGACTCAACATTAGTTGGACATACAACTACTTCTGCTCCTACTGCTTGTAAAATATCAACTTTCTCTTTAGACTGTTTATCAGCCATCACAAAAACACATTTATATCCTTTCACAATTGCTGCCAAAGCTAATCCCATTCCCGTGTTTCCAGAAGTACCTTCAATTATAGTTCCTCCAGGTTTTAAACGACCATCTGCTTCTGCATCTTCAATCATTTTCAACGCCATTCTATCTTTTACAGAATTTCCTGGATTAAACGTTTCTACTTTAGCCAAAACTAAAGCGTCTATTCCGTCAATAACTTTATTTAATTTAACTAATGGTGTGTTACCTATAGTTTCAAGTATATTTTTCGCGTATTTCATTTCTAAATTTTAAAGGGCAAAATTACTCAAATTTTATTGCTTTCACAGGGCTTATCTTCGTAATTATCCAAGATGGAATTATTAGCATTAAAACACATAATAATAATGTTCCAAAATTTAACAGTAGAATATGCCAAACATTAATTGAAACAGGGGCTTCTTTGACATAATATGTTTCTGGATTTAAAGTGATAACCCCAAAATAATATTGAAGTAATAGTATTGAAATACCAATTAAATTACCCCAAAATAATCCTCTAAAAATAATATAAGATGCATTGTATAAAAACAACTTTCTAATACTCCAATTGTCACTTCCTAATGCTTTTAAAACTCCTATCATTTGAGTTCTCTCTAGTATTAACACCAATAGTGCTGTTATCATATTAATAGCAGAAACAATAAGCATGATAACAATGATTATTAAGGTGTTGGTGTCAAACAATTTTATCCACTCAAATAAACCAGAAAATTTATTTGAAATAGTTTGTGCATTTAATTCCGGAGGTATTTCTGTATATATCTCATTCCCTTTTACTTCAATTTTATTAAAATCATCTAAAAAAACTTCAAAACCTCCAACCTGATTTTCTTCCCAATTGTTGAGTTTCTGAACTTGTTTTATATCAATAATCATAATATTTTCATCAAAGTCTTGAAAACCAGAATTGTAAATCCCTGCCAATTTAAAAACGCGAATACTTGGCGGTCTATTTGTATCTTCTTTTAAAAAAATGGTGTTGAATTCATCTCCTATTTTAAATTGCATTCTATCAGATACAAATTGTGATAGTAAAATTTGATTTGATCTTTTAGTGGTGTATGTTGGTATTTCACCTGCAACTAAATACTCTTCAAAAAAACTCCAATCATAATCTTCCCCTACACCTTTTGCAATTATCCCTTCAAAATCATTTTCAGTTCTTATTATTCCTGCTTTTGTAGCATATACTTGAACTTTTTTGACACCTTCAACATTATTAAAATTAGGATAAAAATCTTGTTTTGTAGAAATTGGTACAAGTGAAATTTCTGAATTATTATTATCAAAATTTGTGATTTGGATATGACCATTAAAGCCAGTAATTTTTTCGCGAATTTTCTCTTGTAAGCCAATACTTGTCGCTATAGCGATCATCATAATTATAATTCCCAATGCTATCGCTACAATTGCAATTTTTATAATTGGTGAAGAAATGCTACTTTTATCCTGTTTAGCAGCGGTTAACCTCTTTGCTATAAATAATTCGTAATTCAAATTTTAAGATGATAACTATTCGTTTCAAAAATACATATTTCTTTTCGGTTTTATTAATGCTTTCATTAATGATTTCTTGCGCAAATAAACATCAAGCAGTATCAAAAAATGAAACTTCAAGTGTTGAGAATGTTCAAACTAAAATTACAAATAATAATCACGTTGCAAATCCAATTATTCCTGGTGCTGATAGATTTTACACCTATTTACCATTAATAAAAGGTAAAAATATTGCAATTGTTGCCAATCAGACTTCAATAATGAAATTGAAGCAAAAAATTTCTCGAGGACCAAGCACAACAGGACTAATAGAAGTTACTCACCATATCGTTGACTACTTTAGTACTAATTATAGTATTAAAGTTAAAACCGTTTTTGCGCCTGAACACGGTTTTAGAGGAAAGGCTGATGCAAGTGAAACAGTTTCTAACGGAATAGATGTAAAAACAGGAATCCCTATTATTTCATTATAC
>Ga0115005_10003913_pt1 | contig 11925 bp, 5 predicted proteins | sample ArcOceMetagenome_FD_87163 | JGI IMG/M metagenome (GOLD analysis project Ga0115005, IMG submission 87163) | Marine eukaryotic phytoplankton communities from Arctic Ocean - Arctic Ocean - Greenland ARC118M Metagenome | ecosystem: Environmental > Aquatic > Marine > Oceanic | place: Arctic Ocean...
ACTGCCTACTGAAAACTGCCGACTGATTAATCAATTACATTTAAACTAGCTGCAATTTTATCATATTTTTTCAAACGTAATAACTCTTTGGTAATAAATTTATTCCATTTAATTTGAAGCTCTTTCTTTTGAGAGTGGTGAGTTTCTTCATCGTAGCGTTCTTGTTCCTTAGTATATTGTTCAAAATTTTCATTGAACATTTTTTCCACCTCTTGGCTAAAAGAATCATAATTGTATGATTTTTTAGCTTCTAATTTTTTAATCAATTTTCTTCGGTACACCTCGCAAAGGTCAAAATGCTTGATTTCATGCGACAATAAATGAGCTGTTTTTTCTCCAGGTTTTACCCAGCTTTTATTTTTCTCAAAATATCCAAAAACACCCATGTCGACTTTTCCATCTTTTTGGCCAATCACTTCTAGAGAAATTCCAAGCATGGTGTAAGCATCGAGCAAACTCGTTTTATTTGCTCGACCATTAAAATCATCCCAATCTAATTGGTAGTTTTTTTCCCAAGCAATTCGGTCGGAGTTGTTGGCTTCTACTGGTAAATTTTCTGAGGATGAAAAAAGAAGAATGGAAAAGGTAATAAAATATTTGAAATATAGCATGTTTGGTATTTCTTAGAACTTAGAATTAATAATCAAAGATAATCAGAAGAGGGTTTTATCCAAGAAAAGTAGAAAAGGAAATTAGTTGAATAGAAAATCAGATAATTAGTTTCCTGATTGCCTGATTTTCTATTCAACTGATTTCCTGTATTTTATTCTCTCAAAAAAATCAACTCTTCCTTCTCCGAAAATTTAGCAATCACAGATGGTTGACCTAATTTCTTTTCACTTTGTTTCCATTTCACTACATAATCTACACCTGTAATTACATCAGAACTAATTCCGCCAAAATTCGCAGGAAATGGTTTGTCGTTAATATTCGCAGAAGAAGCAATCAACGGTTTTCCAAATTGTCCAATCAACTCTTTGCAAAAAGAATCTTGCACCACACGAATCGCCACGCTACCATTTTTATCATGAGAAATAGGAGGTAGATTTTTAGCACGATCGTAAATCATCGTGAGTGGTTGCAGATGGTGCATCAGTAAAGTTTCTATTCTTGGATGAACATGCTCGACATAATTTTTTAGCATTTCGATGGAGTTGACGAGGAGGACAAAAGGTTTGTCGTAAGGTCTTTCTTTAAGGTCAAAAATTCGTTGGACAGCGTCTTCATTAGTAGCGTCGCAGCCAATTCCCCAAATCGTGTCAGTTGGATAAAGAATCAATCCACTATTTTCTAAAGTTGTCGTAATAGTTTCGAGGTTATCTTTTCCAAACATTAATTGTTGTAGGTCAGTTTGCATCATTGTTAAGTAGATTAAGGTCTATAATCAGGTTTTTTTATAAAATTTAGGGAATAGGGAAATTAAAAATGTATAAAAAAGGTTTTGAGGGAATTATTTCAATTTTATATTTATAACGGAAAGGAAGCTTTTAAAAGGTATATTTTTATGTCAAAACTTAATCAATTAGTCAGCTAGGCGCAATATATTAAATTTTTAAAGTGTTAATTATTCAAATTACCCAACTGTTATTATATTGCTTTTGCGTCTTAAAGAATAATTAACGTATAGAAGATATAGAATGTTATTTTTTATTGAAAAATAAATATTTAATTTTACTCTATTCTTTTTAAGAACTTGGTAAAAAATACCTTTTTTTATTATTGATTTTTGAAAAGTAAAATTACTGACAAAGTCTTTGTTTCTTTAAATATTGAAGCAACGTAAATCTTTTAATTGCATACTATAAGTAAAGAATGGAGTGATAAGCTATGATAGATAAGAGATGAGTATTCTGACAATAGTACTGATCATTCATAGTTCATCACTTATCACTAAAAAAACTGCTATTTACCTCATTCAACTAAAACTTAATTTTGAAAGTATTGAAAAAGTTAACTATTATAATCATCTCATTTTTAGCGTTATTTAGCGCCCAAGCTGCTCACATCATTGGAGGGGATATTACTTATGTTTGCTTAGGTAATGATGAGTATGAATTTACGATGAAAATTTATCGAGATTGTGCCAGTACAGGAGCTTTGTTTGACTCTGCACCGGGGGCATTTACGGAAGCTTCTGTTACTGTTTATAGAGATGGAACAGCTGTGCCATACATACCTACGGTGTTTTTATTAGCTCCAGTTATAACTAATATTCCGCCTGATGTTTCTAATCCATGCTTGATTATTCCAGATGATGTCTGTGTCGAAGAAGGGATTTATGTTTTTACGTTGACTTTACCAGCGGACCCTAACAGTTATCATATTGTCTATCAAAGATGTTGTAGAAATAATTCTATCAATAATATTATCTTGCCTGGGGATACTGGTGCTACTTATACGATTGAATTAACACCTGAAGCGCAGCAAAATTCAGTAGGATGTGTAAATGATAGTCCAACTTTTAATAATTTTCCTCCGATAATAATTTGTGTCAATGAGCCAGTTAATTTTGATCATTCAGCTTCAGATAGTGATGGAGATCAACTAGTCTATAAATTTTGTAGTCCTAAAGAAGGAGGTGGAACACTTGGGACAATGGGTGATCCAAACTTAGCATCTTCTTTCGGTGGAGTTGCGCCAAATCCAGATTCGCCTCCTCCTTTTGATAATGTTACGTTCGTGGGCCCAACCTACGGTTCACTCAATCCAATGGGCGGAGATCCACAAGTGTCCATTAATGCAGTAACAGGATTGATTACAGGGATTCCAAATGCTTTGGGACAGTTTGTAGTAGGTGTCTGTGTAGAGGAATATCGAAATGGAATTTTGTTGAGTGTGGTCAAACGAGACTTTCAATTTAATGTAGAAAGTTGTGAGCCTACTGTTTTTGCTCAAATCCAAAATGATGAAATGATTAACGGAAGTGATTTTGTGATTAACTCTTGTGGAAATAGTACGATTACTTTTATTGATCAAAGTTTTGATCAAGCGTTTATAAATACCTATGATTGGAGTTTTGATTTGAATAATGGAGATACCATAACTGCCAGTACTCAAAATACGACAGTTGCTTTTCCAGGATTAGGAACTTACCAAGGTCAATTGATTTTAAATCAAGGTTCTGCCTGTGATGATACCGCAACAATTTTTGTTAATATATTTCCTGAAATAAATGCAGACTTTACTTATGCTTATGATACTTGCGTTGCTGGGCCGGTGAGTTTTACTAATCTCTCCGCCTCAGGTGCTGGAGCAACTACAGGAAACCTTTGGGAATATGGCGATGGAAATACGGGCAACGATGTCAATCCAATTTACCTCTACTCTGCTCCTGGAAATATTCCAGTAACTCTGATGGTGGAAGATATGAATGGTTGTATAGATGATACGACTCAAATAATTGAATGGTATCCTGCGCCACCGATTTTGATAATTGAACCAAGTATTTATAAAGGATGTATTCCGCAAGTTGTATTTTTCAATAATCTTTCTACCCCGATTGATGATACTTATGACATTGTTTGGGATTTTGGAGATGGAAGCACGAGCGGTGAAATTAGTCCAACTTATATTTATGAGACACCTGGAGTTTATGATGTTTCACTTTCCGTAACTTCTCCGATTGGGTGTGCGATAAGTGATTTTTTCCCTAACTTGATCACGGTAGAAGCTTCTCCAATAGCGGATTTTATTTATACTCCAAACCCTCCCACTAATTTTCAACCGGAGGTAGAATTTATAGATCAGTCAATTGATGCGGTTCAATGGTTTTGGAATTTTAATGATATGGATAATTCATTTGATCAAAATCCGATGTATATTTTTCCAGATACAGGTTTGCAAGAAGTTACTTTGATTGTGACTCATCCATCGGGCTGTCAAGATACTTTAGTACAATATATAGATGTAGTTCCAAAAATTGCTTACTTCTTACCGAATGCATTTACACCTAATTTCGATTCTGTCAATGATGAGTTTTTTGGAAAAGGCTTTTTTGTCGGGTTGAAAAATTTTAATATGACTATTTGGAATCGTTGGGGAGAATTGGTTTTTGAAACGGATGATCCCAATGAAGGTTGGAATGGAAAAAAATTAAATACTGGAAAAGATTCGCCCCAAGGAGTTTATGTCGTCGTCGTACAATATATTGGCCCGAGGGGAGGAGATGTTGAGTTGAAGGGGTTTGCGACGATTGTGAAATAATGAGAAGGTGAATATCCAATATCGAACAAGGAATGTCCAATTTTCGAAATAGAGTCAGTTTTATAGAGTTGGACATTTGTAATTCCTTGTTCGATATTGCCACGAAACTGCCGCCATCTATACTTAAATTTTAATAGTTCTTTAATTCAAAACAAAAAAGGTGGATTTTCTGTTAAAAAAGTCGAAATTACGAAGGATTAGATTTTACCAATCTCTTAGATTTTATACCGAAATAACAATTTTCCAAATTTTTTTCTTTCGCACAAAAAACAATCAACAGCAGGATTTTTTTAAAAAATCCAATAAAATAACAAGTGATGAAAATAAATCTACGAACATTACTCTTCTTTCTTTTTCTATTTCCTCTAGGCTACCTTCAAGCTGCTCACGTTATCGGAGGGGAATTAACTTATGTTTGTTTAGGTAGTGGCGACTACCAAATTACCATGAAAATTTATCGAGATTGTCAAGGGAATGGTGCAGGGTTCGATGGGCCAGGGAATGGGCGAATGTCCATTTACAATGGTGGCGATTTGATGAATGAGTTTGATAAAATAACTATGCCACCACCCGAAATCTCAGTTATTCAACCTGATATCAATAATCCATGTTTGATTTTACCATCCAATGTTTGTGTGGAACAAGGATTATATGTTTTCAACTTAAGTAATTCTAATATTGGCAATATCAATTTGCCATTGAGTACAGAAAGCTATTATATCATTTATCAGAGATGTTGTAGAAATAATTCTATCAATAATATTATTGCTCCAGGCGAAACAGGTGCTACTTTTTATATAGAAATTACACCTGAAGCACAAGCATTGTGTAATAATACGCCAACCTTTAATGAATTTCCACCCATCGTAATTTGTGTCAATGAACAATTAAATTTTGATCATTCTGCAACTGATATAGATGGTGATTTATTAGTGTATGAATTATGTAGTCCATTAAAAGGTGGAGGAACTGCAGGTTGGCAAACGCCTGGAAATCCTGATGATTTCGATGGTACTAATCCAAATCCAGATGCACCGCCACCCTACGATAATGTAACCTTTGCATCACCTACTTATGGGCCACTTGATCCAATTGGTGGAACTACGCCATTAACTATTGATCCGGCAACTGGAATTTTATCAGGAATGCCAAATGCCGAAGGACAATATGTAGTTGGGATTTGTGTAAAAGAATATCGAAATGGAGTTTTGTTGAGTACGGTTCAGAGAGACTTTCAATTTAATGTAGCGTTTTGCGAACCGACGGTGGTTGCGATGGTAGATGGTGATGATTTGATTCAGACAGATCCGTTATTCCAATTTTATAATTGTAATGGAGATACGACTTTTAACTTTGTAGCCCCCTCTTCTCAGTTTATTAATGAATATTTATGGGAGTTTGATCTAGGTGGATTAAATCCACTTTCGTTCAATCAGCAAAATGTCGATGTAACTTTTCCTGGTTATGGAACTTATGAAGGATTATTGATTCTTAACCCAGGAACGGATTGCGGAGATACTGCCACTATTTTGGTAGAGATTTTTGAACCACCTATGGTAGATTTTACTTTTGATTATGATACCTGTGTCGCTGGGCCAGTTATCTATACCGATATGTCAGCAGGAGTGACTTCTGAGATTGATGAATGGAATTGGAATTTTGGAAATGGTGAATCATCTGACGAGGTAAATCCAGTATTTAATTATACTGATCCAGGGGTTTATCTTGTAACGTTAACGGTAACCGACGAAAATGGTTGTTCCAATGAGATAACTCAAGAAGCGACTTGGTTGCCAGTTCCTCCATTGATTGTCATTGAGCCGAGTTCATTTACAGGATGTGCTCCGTTGGATGTTTTCTTTAATAATTTATCCACACCGATTGATGATACTTATGAGATTGTTTGGGATTTTGGAGATGGAGGAATCGGTATGGACATCAGTCCATCGTACACTTATGCTGCACCGGGAGAGTATACGATTAATGTAGGTATTACCTCGCCGATTGGATGTTACACGGAAAGGAATTTTCCTAATTTGATCAAAGTTGATTCTTTTCCAGAGGCCAATTTTTATTTTGGACCTGACCGAATTACGAACTTTATGCCTGAGGTAAATTTCTTTGACAACTCTCTTAGAGATTATAAATGGGAATGGGACTTTGGAGGACAAGGTTTTTCATATGAAGAAAATCCATCCTTCTCCTTTCCAGATACTGGACTTCAAATTGTGGAATTAATCGTGACGACAGAAGCTGGTTGTCAAGATACTATTCAGAAAATAGTTGATGTGGTTCCAGAAGTTCGATACTTTTTGCCAAATGCATTTACGCCAAATGATGATACCGTCAACGATGAATTTAAAGGCGTAGGATATTATCGAGGGATGCGCGATTATTCTTTCCAAGTTTGGAATCGCTATGGTGAATTAGTTTTTGAAACAAAGGATCCTGATGAAGGATGGAATGGACGAAAATATAATGGAGGCGGAATAATGCCTTTAGGAGTATACGTTTGTCAAGTGAATTATAAGAGTCCAAGGGGACTACCTCAAGAGGTGCAAGGGTTTATTACTTTGATAAAATAAAACAGAATTTATTAAAAAGAATTAACGCCCAACGATATCATTGTGAATCGTTGGGCGTTTTTTGTTTTTGTAAAAAAGAATCTAAAAAAATACTCACACTCGAAGTGGAATGTCGTCTTTGTATCAGCGACAGGCTTCTGATTTTTCTCAATTTTAGTGCAAAACCAGAGGCTGGCGGGAAGCCAGTCGCTGGAAGTCCTAAGTTGATGACATTCCACTTCGAGTAGATAAATAGTAGTTTTCTAATTTTTTTAGAATTAAACAATAACAGAATGAACCTCCAGCATAAAATAATTTCCTATTCCATTGTCTTTATTTTCTTCTCTTTTTTAGGGAAAATAAATGCCCAAATGGAATCCCCCTCTTTTGAAATTTTATTCAAAAACGAGAAAGTCGTTTTAAATGAAAATTTTAAATCACTTGGAAAAGAAGTTCTTTTTGCAAAGGAAGAAGTGGTGGAAGGAAAGTATTTTCGCCTCATTCAGTTTGATGAAATCCCCAATTTAGCTATTCAAAGAGAAATAAAAAAACTTGGAATTGTATTGTTACAATATCTTCCGAACAAAGCCTATTTCGCAAGTATACCCACCGATTTAGGTTTTTATGAATTTAAAAAATTACCCATCCGAAGTATTTCAAAAATAAAAACGACTTGGAAAACGACTAAAAAAATCCAAAATAAAAACTTTGGTGATTGGGCTTTTGATGGAAAAAATATAATACTTTCGGTTTTTTATTTTAAAAATGTAACCAAGGATTTAGTAAAAAATACTTTTGAGGAAAATGGATTTCAAGTTTTAAATGCATCAAATCATTTTCCCATTTTTAAAATAAAAGTTCCCCTTCACGCTGTTGATTTGATCGCGAAATTTCCTTTTGTTAGTTTCGTAGATCAAATTTCTGAACCTGGAAAACCCGAAGGTGATCCTGCTCGACATTTGCATCGGAGCAATATGTTGGATTCCGATTTCCCCACGGGAAGACATTATGATGGAACTGGAATTCGGGTGATGGTTCGAGATGATGGCGCAGTTGGGCCACATATTGATTTTCAAGGAAGACTCAATCAAGGAACTAATTATGGCGGCGGACATGGTGATGCAGTAACAGGAATGGTTGGTGCAGCAGGTAATTTAGATCCTACACAACGAGGCGCAGCTAGGGGTGCAGAAATTTTTGTTCGAAATTATCAATCAGATTTTTTAGATGGAATAATTGATTTGTATCAAAATGAAAATGTCTTGTTGACCAATTCATCGTACTCTGATGGATGCAATAATGGATATAATGATAATGCTTCAACCGTTGATTTTCAGGTTTTTGAAAACCCGACTTTGATGCATGTTTTTTCTGCAGGGAATGCTGGAGGCTCAGATTGTAACTATGGAGCAGGTGCCAATTGGGGGAATATCACCGGCGGTCATAAAATTGGAAAAAACGTTTTCACCATCGGCAATGTCCAGCCTGACGGAACTCTCGAAAATAACAGCAGCCATGGCCCAGCAACCGATGGCAGAATCAAACCAGACCTTTGCGCCAATGGAGTAATGACTACTACCACCGCCAATAATCAATACACCACAACTAACGGAACATCTTTCGCAGCGCCTGCTGTGATGGGAGTGATGGCTCAATTGTATCAAGCGCATCAAGAGCTGGAAGGAGATATTCCAGCGTCCGCTTTGATCAAGTCTATCCTGCTCAATACGGCAACTGATATTGAAAATGAAGGCCCTGACTTTCGTTCGGGCTGGGGAATTGTTAATGCGCATCGAGCGGTTCGTTGCTTGGAAGATCAAAGATATTTGGAGGATGAAATAGTGCAGGGTGAAAATAATTCTCATAACATGACACTTACAAATGATGTTCGACAACTCAAAGTAATGTTGTATTGGGCCGATGCTGAGGGCGTTCCAAATGTAGCGAAAGCTTTAGTTAATGATTTGGATTTGAATCTTACCGCTCCAAATGGGGAGGTTCATTTGCCATGGGTTTTGGATGAATCACCTGACCCGATCATGCTAAATTTACCAGCCGTTCAAGGAGTAGATCATTTGAATAATATGGAGCAAGTGGTGATTAATAATCCAGTTGCTGGAGTTTATAGTTTTAATGTGGACGGTTTTGAATTACCTTTTGGGAGTGTGAAATATTATATTTCTTACGAATTAATTACCGATGAAATTACTTTGATTTATCCAAATGGGGGAGAAGGTTTGGTGCCCAACGAAATGGTTAAAATCCATTGGGAAGCTTTTGATCAATCGAATAATTACCTCTTGGAATATTCTAGTGATGAAGGAAATACTTGGAATAATATTGCTATCGTTGACGGTGGAGTTCGAAGTTATGATTGGGGAATACCAAACTTGGCAACAGGTCTTGTTCGAGTAAGAATAAGCAATAATGGTAACTCAGATATGAGTGATGCGAATTTTTCTATTAGTGAAATTCCTGCGAATTTGGAAGTAGAAGAAGTTTGTTATAATTCCATTCGATTAGTTTGGGAAAGTCTACCCGCCACTAATTTTTATGAAATTTTTACATTAGGGGAGAAATATATGGAGTCTATTGGAACAACGTCGGAGTTGTTTTTTGATGCTCCGATTAATAGTCCAATTGCCGATAATTGGTTCGCAGTTCGAGCGTTGGGTGATGATGAAATGGTGAGTAGGAGAACACTTGCCATTGTCTATAATGAGGATGTTTTGAATTGTCCCACAGAATCTGATTTGGTAGCAAAAGAAATTATTGCACCAATGGAAGGAGTGGTAACGCTTTGCGATGACTACGAGGAAACTGTTGTTTTTAAAATTGAAAATGCGGGAATCACGACCATGTCTGATTTTGAAATGTCTTACCAATTAAATGATGAAGCAGTTGTGACTGAATTATATGGAGGGAATTTTGGGAGCAGCTTTGTCTTTTCCTATATCTTTAATACACCAATAACTATCTCATCATCAGGAAATTATACATTAAAAATGTGGGTAAATGATTTTACTGATCCTGCAAAATATAATGATTCTCTTTCAGTTGACTTTGAAGTAATTATTTCCTTGCCAACTACTTTAGATGTTTTGGAAGATTTTGAATCGACTGTTTTTCCACCGACCAATTGGGGCGTAGATAATTCAGACAACGGGATTACTTGGGCTGAAAAAGAAGTCATTGGAAGTAATGGGAATATGACAACTGCAGCTTGGTTAGATAATTTTAACTACAATGGAAATGGGGTAGAGGATGAATTAATTACGATGACTTTGGACTTGTCGGACATTCCAATTCCAGGGGTAAGTTTTGATTTAGCTTATGTTCCTTATTCACAATTTAATTCAGATTCGATGAGGGTGGATGTTTACATAGATTGTGGTAACGAATATGTAGAAACAATATATGGTGCATCAGGTTTGGACTTAGCATCGCTTCCGACTGCGAATACTTCCAACTGGCAACCAACGAATGCAACCGATTGGAAAAATGAAATTATCAGTTTAGCGAACTTTTCAGATCAAGTGATTACGCTCAAATTTATCAATGTCAATGGCTTTGGAAATAATTTGTATATGGATAATATTAATGTTTTTAATTCGACTGCGCCGCCTGTCGTTGATTTTAATTCTTCCATTTTGACAGTTTGCATAAATGATACGATTACTTTTTATAACAATACCATTACAAATAGTGCGGCGACTTATGTTTGGGACTTTGGGACATCAGCGATGCCTTACAATTCATCGACAGCAGAAGGGCCACATGATATTGTTTTTTCAAGTATTGGAACACAAACGGTTTCTCTTGAAGTGGGCAATGCTTACGGTTCTGGTTTTATTTCAAAGGAGATTTTAGTGGTCGATGAGCCTTTTGCTGCATTTGATTTTATAGCTACGGATGGCGTGCTGAATTTCCAAAATTTATCTCAAAATGGGATGAGTTACTTTTGGGATTTTGGAGATGGGATGACTTCGGAGGAAGAGAATCCAATTCATACTTTTATTGGAAATGGCACGTACACAATTAGTTTGACGGTGATTTCAGAAACGTGTAATAGTATTGTTATAACTTCTCAGGAAGTAGTGGTCATTGCCACCAATGTAGAAAATTTAGCAGAAGAGTTGGAGATTTCTGTTTTCCCAAATCCAAACGATGGACTTTTTTATTTCAAAATAGAAAGCGAAAAAATGGATGATTTTGAAATTGAATTGATAGATGTAAATGGAAAGTTGCTTGATCAGTTTTTTATAAAATATACTAAGGCCAAATATGTGAAACTATTTGATTATCAAATACTTACTAGCGGAATTTATTTTTTTAAAATAAAAAATGAGGGAGGAGTGCTGGTTAGGAAAATAGTTATTCAATAATTTAGAATGGAAAAAAGGCAATTTTAATTTAACTCAAATTGCCTTTTTTTAGTAATAGAAATTATATTTTGATGGGTGGATGATCTTTCAAGAAAGTTAAAATATCTTTTGGTTCATCTGATAAATATAATAGTTTATGATATTCTTTCCCAAAGGACAATTGCTTTAAAAGTGGAAAAATCATCGTGTCAATTTCGTATCGTTTTTTTCCTAAAAAAATCATTGGACTGTAATAATTAAATGTACCATAATGATTTTGCGTAGCGTCCATAAAAATTTCTTGCGTCGTTCCCGCGCTGCCTGGGGAACAAATGATTCCGTACAAACTGATCGCCAATAAAGTATCTTCTCGAATACTATTAGAGAAGTATTTGGCAATGTGCGATGCAAATAAATTGCTCGGCTCATGCCCGTAAAACCAAGTTGGGATCGCTAAACTTTTTCCACCCTTAGGATATTTTCCTAAAACTTTGATGGATTGAGTATGGAAATTTTTATCTGAAAAGTGCGGTGCTTTTTTTAAAATCGAAATTGCATCTAATAATTTCTTATTTGATTTCTTGGCAAAATAAGCACCTAGATTGGTGGCTTCCATAATCCCCGGTCCTCCTCCTGAAACGACAAAATAGCCAGCCTCCGCCAACAACTTTGCAGTCAAAGCAGTTTTCGTGTAAAACTCATCCGTGCGCAAAGTGCTGTGTCCTCCCATAAATCCGACGCACTTTTTTTCAGTCATTCCTTCCTGCCCCGGTTTAATCAAATCCCGCAAAGCA
>Ga0115005_10003914_pt1 | contig 11924 bp, 9 predicted proteins | sample ArcOceMetagenome_FD_87163 | JGI IMG/M metagenome (GOLD analysis project Ga0115005, IMG submission 87163) | Marine eukaryotic phytoplankton communities from Arctic Ocean - Arctic Ocean - Greenland ARC118M Metagenome | ecosystem: Environmental > Aquatic > Marine > Oceanic | place: Arctic Ocean...
CGTGCACCATTGTATCCCACTCATTTGACTTGATCAGGCGAAGATCTTCCAAATAAGTTCTACCCTCTGCGAGATCAATCAACCCTCTCCCTTTCAGCACTGCTAGTTCAAATCCCAGAACTGCCCATCTCGTCAGTACAACCCTCTCATGTTCACTTTGAACGATGGTACATAAGTTGATCAGTAGATTCCTCGTTGAACCGCACAATGCACAGTATGCCGTTCGTCGGGTGAGCCATAAATTTACAGAGTTTGCCAGGAATCCTCCAACGATGAACGCCGATAGCAAGCTCAAGCTTCTCGATCCACCTTGTAATGTTTCGTTCAACTCGCACACATTTTTATTCCTGATTTCTTGGCTCATTTCTTCTGCGGGGGAACATGCCGGCATGTTGTCCTCGCTGCCGCTGCTGCCACCTTGTGGAAATGCCCATTCGCCAGTCCCTACTAAGAATTGGATGAATAGAGCAAGAAATGACCAAGAAAAGTAAGCGATCCAGTACTTTGGCTCTAATGTTTTTGCTTTGGACATCATGCCTCTACCACGACGGATGACGGTTCCTTCTGATTTTGCACTCCATGTCGTGATACAATTTTTTTCGATGTCTTTAGACGAGTCAGCTTGGTCAACAAAACTGACACCATTAGGGTGTAGAAACCCAGTGTTTCCACGTCTCCAGGACTTTCTTTTGCGAAGGATGTGAAGGCCCCCCTTTCTTGCCTTGGCCGTGCCCTTTTGCTCATTGGGGATTAAATTGCTCTTTTTAGTACTAGTAGTAGTATCAATATCTGTCTCGTCGTCCTGATGTTCTGTTGGCTCGTCCTGAAATGTTACGTATTCTTACGAAAATAAAAGACATGTTAGAAATACTCACTTATCACCTTGTTACACTTGTCTCCAATTGCATCTTCTTCCCCCAGATGTATTTTGGGCGGACTCATCGGAGAGGTGTTCCATATAAGAAGGAGCAGGACATTCAAACGAACGCCCTAAAAGAAGAAGTACGCAGTTAAAAACTTACTTCTTGTTGTAGGCGGTAATGTTATGTCTTCTTCTTTTTCTTTTGTTTCAGCATAGCCGGGTACCGGAAAGGAGATTTCAGACTCGAACGAAGAGGAGGACATCGGTACTATTCACACTTTCTTAACTTTCCCACTTATGTACGAGTTCAACCAAGGTTCAACACCAATTTAGTAAACGGTGACATCGCAAATTACCTTATCTCACACCCCAAGCCAGCTAAACGCACGATCAACTCATTCCTCGACGCGCGCTACAGCACTGGGCCGAGGCTAGCCTTTTTGTTAGCGAATTTAAATCTATGCGACAAACAATCTAGGTCATTACACCGTGTTATTGTCCAAAATATAGACAAAAGAGGGATTCAAATAAGCAAAGAAGGCTATTTCCTGAAATAACTTTGAAACCTGTGGCCATTTCCAAAACTGATTATTACTGTACTCTGTACTGTACTGTATCTGAAAAACTTACGGTCCCTCCGCTCCGTCGTTCCTCTTCTCTTTCCTAACACACATTTTCGAATTTCATTTCCAAGCTTTTGTTCGCGCCACGGCTCGCACAGGCCCGCCACTTCCAGCTTCCATTCCAGCCGGTCTGAAGTCCAATCATCTCATCTCTCATCATCATCGTCATCATCATCATAATTCATCATACTCATTACAAGTTCGAAAGTATTTGATACCTGCTGGTAAGAACAAGAACATAAAGCTCAAAATTATAAAAACCGATTGTTCATTCCTCCAAAGGATTTGTTTGATTCATCGATTGGCGACATTTTTGTGGGGATGAGATCATGCAGTAATGATGAAAAGAAGCATCAGAGCGGGAAACTAAATCATGAGGGTGATAAAGCTCAACAAACAGGTGCAGGAGAGGGAAATGCAACTACTGCGGATGGTTATATCAACAACAGCGCCAGTGCTACGAGTAGTGTTCATGACGTCGATTCACAGAAAAGAACGATGAGCGATGTGAATGAGTCATCTAACTCAGGATCGTTTCCAGTTCAAGCTCATCACAAAACAAGTAGATATCCTGCTGATAACGATGAAGACAACAGCACAACCACTTCGGAACGTGATCGCGAAAACAATGAGGGACATGGAGTCAGAAACAGAACTTTCGAGATGTTTACACGAAGGACGCCCTCATACATCACTGTTACCCTATCTGTGTCACCTACAAGTACTTCTACAACCACATCTACGCATGCACCTTCTTCAACTTCAGATCATGGATCAAAACGGGAGTTGTTGCGAATAGAATGGGAAGAAACATGTCTGAAATGGGGTTTGGTAGTGGTTAGGCAGCTCACATATATCCAAAATACGTTTTCAGACATTGTGCAAGAATCAGATCCAGGAAATCAAGATACAAAAGCAAACATAATACGTACTGGTGAATCTGACAAACTAATAATTAACGGAATTGAAGCGAGCAAAGAAAAGGATGAACTGGTCATATCCAGAATAATGCAGCCATCCTACGCTCATTCGGCTGGAATTCATGAGGGAGATGTGATTGATGCAGTATATGGCATGAAATCTCCCAACCTTGGTCTATTATTTGGGATCATGAGGGATAGTCTGACATTCCAGCTCACAGTGAAACGAATGGAGACCAAATATGAGCGTGATGTGCGGATGGGGAATGCCAGTGTTGATGTTAGTGCCAGTGTTAACCTTGCTGCTTCTGACGGGCACTCGCTGATACAGCCAGGGTCTGCGTTGGCTGCATGTGGGGATAATGCTACAATTAAAATGGGGAAATTAGATGCGAATGCTACCGCTCATACTAATGTAAACACGAGCGAGGAACAAAACGCCAATGAAAATGACGTGAACCAAAATAAAATCAGTAATGATGCTCGAGCTAAAGCTATGGAGGAATGCATGAAAGATTTAGATCCAGATCTATTTCAATTTTCTGACGATGACGTTGATAATGATAATGATGTTGATAACAACAACAGCGGTGTTGAGGCAGATGATTCTGATGTCGATCAAGATCTATTTGGTAAATCATTTGATGATGTGTCAAATCGAGATGAGTCTATGGATTTCCAATCAAGCGAGAACTTAGTTGCGTCTGTAACTGACAATGTTCCGGCCAATGAATCAAAGACCTCTGAAGGTGGTCCAAGCAACTGTGTTGATACTTTGAATAAAGGAAGACGTCAGCAAATCTCGGATGAAGATGGAGGTAGAAAGGGCACAAACTGTTTGACACCGAGAGATACAGAAATGCTAGAGAAGGAGAGCGACTTCAATAATGCGTTGGTTGCCGACCGAGACACATCTGGTGATACAATTGATAACACATCGATGGAAGTGCAACAGCAAGAATCTGTATTTAATGACAGCGTTACAGTCAATGAATTAACCGACCCTGGTGTCACACTTCCGCTGCAATCAGCATGTACCGTTACTTCAACACCTGCAGTTAACCCGGATGTGGAAAGTAATCACAACTCAATCAATGAGCCGACTTTACCCATCACTGGGAAAGAAGATGAAAATATGGCGTCACTGGTGGTAAATGAAGTTATAGAGAAGGACAGTGAACTGAATGCACCGAACGAATCTATCCTGAACCCTAGAAATAAACAGAGAGGATCGACTGAAGTGGACAATAATCATAGCACCCCAACTGATACAAATACGGCTCTCACAGAAACTAGAGACGAGACTTCAAGGCATAGTACCATCAATTACGATCCCCAGCATACTGCATATTTGTCGGACTCCTCGCATCAGATTGATATACACAGAGACAATCATTTTGATGTACCAGCAATAGCAGTGGAGATAAAAGAAGAAGAGTTGCTTACATCTCTGATTGAAGACAGCATAAAGAGTAAAGAAACTCGACGTGATAAAAAGTCTCAAAAGAAATTAAAGAAAAGGAAAATGAGTGAGGATTCATCTAGATCGATCTCATCGAAGCAAGAGAAGAAGTCTAAAAGCAAACGCAAAAAGAAAAAGGATTCTCACAAAAGTGTCAATGATGTGGAAGCTGATGAACCTGTAATGCATAGTTCTACTAGTGAGCAGAGTAGCCGTAATCGTAAGAAAGACAAGAAGAATTTGAGTACGTGTATGGACGAAGAAAGTATAGAGACGCCTAGACAAGATTCCATGTCGCATCAGAAGAGCTTGTCAGAAAGTATTTCCAATGGAAGGCCGCCGAGAAAAGAATCTGTCGATGAAGGAAAGAGAAAGCGTAGAAAGGATAGGAGTGTAAATGACGACGCCAATACAAAAACTCTTGATAGAAGTAGCGCAGAGGAAGGACACTATGACAAGGATAACCAAAGCGTTTCTAAGAATGGTGTCGCAAAAGCGCGGGCTGCTGTTGTCTCTACATTGGGAAGGCAAAGGATAGATAGTCTTTCAAGCATTGATTTTTCAATGAATAATGATGATGGTGGTCAGAAGCGTCCTTACCGCGCATCACCATTGACTATTCCTCGGGCTTCTCCACTCACAGTGTCACGTCATAAATCGAAAGTCACTGTCAGTAGCACATCTTCAAAAGCAGGATTGGGAGCTGTCAAGTCAGCGAAATTAAAACGATTGTGGCCAGACTCTTCATTATTCAGTAAACGTGTCCTAAAATGGCGCCCGCCACAAGTTGTCATGGAAGATTTCAAAGTGTTTTTCAAAGGTTCTCCCAAGTCCAATGTTGATGGAAAGAAGCTTCCAGTGATCCCCTCAACCTTTCGGGATACGTCAGAAATTATTAAGTTCATGAGTCCCCATATTTTGGAAGAAGGAGTCCATGCTACGGAGCAAGAATTCTTATCGAACTCTGATAGGAACGGCATATGGACGAGAGAGATTTTTTCTATGCATTTAAGAGTGAGTTCACACAATGGTTCACATGTATAATATTCTCCAATATGTCTCCTTTCACACTAATTGTCCTGTCCATTAATCGAAGCACTGTACTCCTGTGGACCCCCGACCAATCACCGGTTCTTCGCCATCTGTTCGAACGTACGAGTTTGCGTTCAGACTAGATTCCAATAGTGGACTACAACCTCCCTCGAATTTGGGTGAAATTTTTGTTGTCCATTCACCCAGTTGGAAACAACCAAGCTGTTTGGGTATCATCGGTTCAAACGATATCAACAGCACATTTCTCGCTGATCAAAAAGTTGACGATGATGATTCGTATGATTTGTTTAAACTGTGGATTTGTATCTGCGGTGATCCTGTGGATGATACAGGTTGGCTTCCAGATGCTGATATGGTAAGATGGAAGTATGAGCTTGGTCATTGACAATTGATGATTTGTAAGCTCAAACCTTCCTCTCGCTCTATAGCCACCAAAAAATCCAGATGGAAGTTTTCCGCCGCAGACAATGTATGCGTTGAACATTGGAACTAGTACTGATATGATGAGACAATACGAAGGACTCAAAAGTTTAGCAAGTGTGAAATCGAGCCTTAAAAAAGCACTGTATAATATGGAGAAAGATAATGGAGGGGACAATGCACCGGGAGGAATCATAGATACATTGCCCTCTAAAAAGATTATGAAACCTTCTTCTGTCTGTGCAACTGTGTGGGATAAGTTGAAAGACTCAACTAATCCATTTCAACTTTCTGCTATAGAGAAAATCATGAGTGGCAAGGTGAAAGACAACATAGCTCTAATGCAAGGTATGTGTGTGTCTGATTAGGCGGAGTTTTTTATGTTGCACTTATTCTGAAATTGGTACTTATGGCTTTATCATCACTCGCTCAATACGTAGGCCCCCCTGGTACAGGGAAAACGAGCACTACCGTGGCTATTGTGAGTGCGCTACTCAATGGCAGCGCTCCTGTACCTGGTACCAAGTCTTCGGGAACTAGAGTTCAAATTGGAAATGCCCTGCAGAATTCTAGTGGCGGAAACGTTAATCACAATTCTGTAGTTGCTAAACGGATTTTAGTTTGCGCTCCGTCTAATCAAGCTGTAGATGAGTTAGCATGGAAGATACATAATAGTGCAATTGGAGGCAATGGAAAGGTGGGCGGCTTCAATATGGTTCGATTTGGTATGTTGCCTGGAGATGAAAGGCATGATGGTCGTGGAAAACGATCGTCCCAACGAGCGAGCGGCTTTCATGACAACCAAAGGGACAAATTTCTAAGGTGAGTGAGCGCACGTTGATCCATTAAAATTTTACAAAGATACGAGTATATTCTAAAGAAGATGTTGCTCCTTCAGTGCCATTAATCTTGACAAAATGGTGCGAGATGTAGCGTCTGGAAGAGAAATTCATGATTTTCGACACTCGGGTAAACAAAAGCAAGGAAGAAAGGATGATACCAGCCGCAAGTCGAGATACATTAACTTCAATGTAGAACGTCAGAAAATTCTCTCCCATTGCCACGTTGTATGCAGTACACTATCCGGAGCAGGCTCAAAAGCATTTATAGAATCTGGTAAGTCTGAGAACCATTCATATTCAAATCTTTTAAAATATATGTCATTAGCAGGAGAAGGACTCACAAAAGTAAAATGTGCCCCACCAGTATCACGTGATGAATTTCCGCATTCTGAATTCGATGCTGTAATCATCGATGAAGCATGCCAAGGATCTGAGATGTCTTGCCTGATTCCATTCAAGTATAATCCAAATGCTGTGGTTTTAGTGGGTGACCCGAATCAACTACCAGTCATGACGTTCTCGCAAGATGCCTCTCGGTGTAAGGCAGATAGGTCTTTATTTGATCGTTTACACCTCACCGGGCTGCCAATAAATATGCTCAGAATACAATATAGAATGCACCCAGCCATTGTACAATTTCCTTCAAAGACATTCTACAACAATAAAATCATTACTTGTGATAAGATCAATAACCGGAGACCGGCAATTTGGCACGATCATGTTGCTTTCCCTCCCTACCTCTTGGTGAGTAAACCTTCATACTTTTAACGAATCAACGTGCATAAACTATTCATAAATCGACTAACTGGACTTGCTCAATACTCGTATCATAGTGGAATCTTCGGGATGGTGTCATGAATCGAGGAAACAATGGGGGTATCAGCAATAGTGCCGAGGCTAGTTTTGTTGTGAGGCTTTTGAAAACCTTTGCTCACAGATACGGCAATGTAAGGAACATCAGTATTGGAGTTATCTCTTTCTATAGCGAACAAGTTGCTCGAATCAAAGACAGAGTACAAGACCAGGATCTTCTACGATGGATGAAATCTAACAAAATATCGCTACAAATTTCAACCGTTGATGGATTTCAAGGCAGTGAAAAAGATATAATTATCTTGTCTTGCGTAAGGTCGAGATGGATGGGTAGGTTATTTCAAAGCTCTGATATAAATTCCACACATTTTCACCTCATCTCATGGATTTTCACTGTGGAAAACAGGTCAGAACGCGAGAAGCGATATTGGTTTCCTGAAAGACTTCCGTCGAGGTAGGTACTGTAGACACTAGAAATTACAAAATGCTCAAAGTACTCGACTAATAACTTCCTTCTCCTTTAATCTTCTAGTGAATGTGGCTCTTACCCGCGCAAAATATTCGCTGTGGGTTATAGCGCACTGTGATACGTTGAGAAAAGATGCATTGTGGAACGACTTGGTAAATGACGCCTACAGTAGAAATCTTATTGCAGAATCAAACGTACTTAATGACTTTGCAGAAGACGGGCCTCGACGAAAGAAATCAACAAAGAAAAAAAGGAAGCCAAAAAAGAAAAAAGATTCATCCTCGGAGGGCCAAGACAGTAAAACAAAGTTGGAAAAATAATGATGGGGACATTCAAAGATAACTGAACAACCCCAGAAAATGAAACGCATGGAAGATTATATATGCCTTCAATTTAACCGTGTTTTTCATTAGAGTCTGAATGTTGCTTCTTATGGAAGAACATAAATACTATCTTCTTCGCCACTCCGAATGATCCAGGAATTGTATCTCAAGCTTGAAACGCTTAATGCTGGCAAAACTGTCTTTCCAATCTTTGTCACTAATAGCGAATAACGTAAGACCTTGTCTTCCATTGGCCCAAGAACGAATTCTCCGTTTATAATTCCCGAAACAAGTATACCGTTTGATGTTCCTTCAGTTTCGATCATCGACACTTTTATTCTTTGCTGTAGTGTGGTCTTGTTAGTCAACATGTACCTGACCTCAAATGGCGATGCAACTTTTGCAATTGATGGGATCGTGCTGAAAGAGGCTTCGAATGGTGTTGCTTCAACATAAACTATCGGACCTCTCTGCTTGAACGGTGGGAGATTCTCAATCGGTAACGGACCGTGATTGTTCATAAAATCATTCTTACCACTTAATTGTTGAATGTTATCGGGATTATAGAGAGGCAAGGGCCTAAAGGAAATTGAAATAGACCCAAGAGATGTAGAAGTAATCTGAAGACGATCAGACTTATCATCCTGTTCAAGCGCTGGTCGAACTGTATACGCGAGCTTCAATCTGGACCCAACCTTGAGCTTATTACAAAAGTCGTCAGGTTTCGGAGCATACAGAATATTTTGGCGAGACACTTCCTTATCCTGGTGAACAAGAGATACACTACACTCTTTATCTTGAGATCCAGTCTGGACGTTTGAGAATAAAATATATCGTGAGGAAAAGCAGAAAATTCTAACAAGATGTGAAAGACATGCATTAATCTACTCACTTCAAACTCAATATGTCCTACTTCAGCAGCAAGGTTATTGGCAGCTTCCGGCGATTGCAAAGAGCAGGTTACAGCTACGAAGTTACCACTGAGAACGGCAATATTATCAGCTGCAGATACATGGCTTCCTACAGTATTCGCGGGATGCCTACTACCGGATGGTGTGGACCCTTGTTTTCTCGACAACACTCTGAATTCTGCATCGAATGGTGAACACCAAGCGATGGTACCTCGATAGGTCTGGATCACGGGCTCTCGGTTTTGTTCCACATTTGATTGATCTAGGCGCACTTGATTGTAGGAGATGTCAACCGTGAATTTTGTTTTGCACTGGAACTCTTCGTGGCGCCCGCTGAGTGGAAGTGGTTTATATAATTCAAAGGAACAAAACATTTCTGATCCACAATTTAAGTTGTCTGCAATAGTAACCCATTCATTATAACTCTGACCATCACGTAGATTTCCATTGGTTTTCTTCCAGCGTGGTAAAACAAACTCATCGTCAGCGGTGGCTTCATACGGAGAGGATGTGACTAAAACTGGTAAAATCTCTGTATCAATGTTTTCGGCATTCACGGCCTCTCCAGTATCAGCAGCGGAGTCTTCGCCAGAACCACCCATATCTAACCAACTCGAACATGTGACCCTCATCTTGACATTTCTACACTGTTCCATACTCCCAGCTTTAAGTTTCAATAAAAACTTATTTACTGTCCCTATCATTGCTTTGCTGTTCACCAGAGGTGATGTCAAATCAATGATCTCCAGTTGAGACTGCGCCCGGAGAATCCTTATGCAACGAGGACCAGAATGCATTGGGAAGAAGTCTGGGCGGCTCCAAGCCGAGTATACGAAATTATCTTCTTCAAGAGAGATACGTTTCTTGTCTGGCTCTTCGTTCACATCTTGGCTAGATATGGGGAATGATCCGCGGTGGTGATTCTTCAAGTGTACTGCCAAGCGAGTATTATTAGAATCAGGAAATGACAAAGTGATGTCAGCCCCCAAACAAGAAATACACAGTCCACCAGAAAGTTTGTTATCCATATCTTTGACGTATACGCCTCCGCCTATTTTTGTCAAACCAAAAGTATTTCGCCTTGGTTTTTTCACCATTTGCCTTTCAAGCGTTTTTCCATCAACATCTTTCATACAACCATTTGGTATCGACACCTTCGTTGACATTCTGATGGTTTCGTTTGGTTGAATATAACACATATCTGTGCTTTCAAAAGCAACTGATCCAGCGCTCATGTCTAGACTGATTGTTTCAATTTTAACTTGGAATGGAAGGTTTGAGTGTAAGTGCATTGTACCCACAACGGTATCTCCTTCCGTTACATAGGAACATGATGGGAACGTAAACGAGTAATGAAGCGGTTGACTCGACTCAGAATTATAAAGCCACGGAACTTTCGTAGTATCGCCGCTGAGAGACTTTTGCAGAGCGGTGATTTCATGGGACGAAAGAAGCCTGTTGCAGGAGCAATCCAAAAGGAGTGCTGCAGAGGATTTTGCAGGCTGCTCATCACTACATTTTTCCAAACACTTGCGCATTGTAATCTCTGCCGCAACACGAATGGAGGGAAAATCGTCGACCAGAGGTAACATTAACTTGAGATGTCTAAGAGCAGAATGATAATCCCCCTTTTTCATGAAAATTCCTGACGTGAGGTAATATGCCCTCGCAAGCAGCTTGCTAGAACTCCCAGAAGACTGATCTGTAGTAAGCATCTCAACAGCTATCTCAAAATAACCGAGTGCTAACGCTAATGAAACAAAGTAAGAAAAGCCGACTTTAAAAAAATGAAACAATTTGGACTACAGTATGTACTGTACTGAACCGTTTTCTTACCTTGATGATCACGACTTGATTCTTCATTCCATGCAACTACCAAGTCCTGACTGCCTAAGCAGCCAACATATCTCTGTCTACCATCATTTCCATCGGTATCCACTTGGGAGTCCTTGCCAGTTTGCCAATCGCTACGTGCCCTCTTCACTGAAGCACCCAACCTCAAAAAGGCCTCACCACAGGAAATATAGTGATGGAAGGCATTGCAGTACACCGGTGTTTCTTTATCTAAAGTCGTCAAATGATTAGACGGCACACGGATAGGATACCGCTGCAGAAATTCAGAAATGACTAAACGCTGTCTAGCAACATATGCCAAAAAGAGCCAACTTGGATCACCAACGCTTATTGAAGGAGAAGCTGACAAACTGGATGGAGTGCTCAAGAATATTTGAGAATGCGTGCGAATCTGTTTGGCAATATGTGCAAACGTGACATCTTCCGGACTTTCCTTCCCAGAGGTAAAATTTGATAAAGATCGGAGAGCCATGGCATAATCTGTCAAGAGTAATTTGATATTCAACAAATCTGCGACTGCACGGCATTGTTGTAACATATCTTCCGAATGCGTCATGACATTCCAATCGTTTGATATGTGCTCGTGAAATTCTTTACTACCTTCACTCAATAACTTTGGCGGATCAACAGTAAGTTTCCCATTGCCACTCTTGGGTGAATACACAAGTGCAACTTCGACTCCATCGTCACTAGAGGATGGGGGCACACCCGGAGACGGAGGTGGCGGCGGTGACAATGCCGAACCATCTTCACCCCCCTCTATTTCTTGACTACGAGTAGACGTCATATTATCACCTTCACTAATTGCGGCTGTACCACCCGCATCGCCGTCTCCATCCTCCCGACCACCGCCACCGCCAGCTGATGAAATGGAAGTAGCCCCCGTCAATTGACTCTCAGTTTCCATATCCATGAGATTCTTCCCAGCATACGCTGGGAGTACATTCCCATGCACATGCACATCATGCACACGGTTCGTCTCACTCTCTCCCTGCAAATGCAAATAATAATCCTGCACATTCTTATAAGCCTCTGCCCAATACTTGCTACTCTTCTTCACCCTATCTGTATCCGCAACCCCCTGAAATTCATAAAACACGGCTATTTTCATACAATACCTTGCTGCAAACGGTAACAAATCTTCAAATTTCCCATGATGCAATAGGGAATGTTTGCGTTTACACCTCCGGACTTGGGTAAGGTAGTACAACATACTTTCTCCCTCCACTGCTTTTTGCAATTTTTGCAAATCGGCTTGGACAAAAATGGTATGTTTCGTTCCAGGAGCAGCATTGGCATAGACATCCTCTTCGAAATAATGTAAGGCCGTGACAGACCCATTGCCCAATCTACAAACACTCTTGATACTCCC
>Ga0115005_10003915_pt1 | contig 11917 bp, 9 predicted proteins | sample ArcOceMetagenome_FD_87163 | JGI IMG/M metagenome (GOLD analysis project Ga0115005, IMG submission 87163) | Marine eukaryotic phytoplankton communities from Arctic Ocean - Arctic Ocean - Greenland ARC118M Metagenome | ecosystem: Environmental > Aquatic > Marine > Oceanic | place: Arctic Ocean...
AATCATTTTGTTGAGTTGGTTGCGCCCTGGTTACTGATTTTACCAGGCATTAATCGAAACTGGAGAATTTTTGGAGGGTTCATTCAGCTTGCGTTTCAGTGTACTTTAATCACATCGGGCAACTTAAGTTTCCTCAATTGGCTGACCATGGTGAGTTTTAAATGGAGTCTCAAAATCCTATCGTTTTTACTTCCATCAACGCTAACATATCATGTCTCTAGCTGCCCGCTCTATACTGTTTTGATGATGCCTTTGTGTCGAATTTATTTTCACCGGGATATACGACGTATGCATCACTTGCTGCCTACACAGACCTCTCGGTTTCTGCGACTAGCATATGCAGGCAAATTGTCAACTTGTCTTTCATTATTCTCATCGCCAAGCTATCTGTTCCAGTAGTAAAGAATCTGTTATCAAAGAAACAAATAATGAATGGTTCATTTGATCCCCTAAGGCTGGTAAATACATACGGAGCGTTTGGCACAGTGGAGGAAGTTCGAGAAGAGTTGATCATTGAAGCAGCTGATGATTATAAAGGCCCTTGGAGAGAATACGAATTCAAGGTCAAACCAGGGAACGTAAATCGCACACCACGCTTCATTAGTCCCTATCATTACAGGCTAGATTGGGGAATGTGGATAGCTTCAGTGGGAGGAGATATAAATAACAATCCATGGATATATTCCTTGTTAAAGAAGCTCTTGGAACAGGATCAAGAAGTTACTAAACTGCTTGCCAATGACCCATTCAAAGATGAGGGAAAGCCAAAATACATTAGAGTCACAAAATATAAATACCGTTTTGGAGAAAGGAACGAAGAAGGAAAAAGCACGTATTGGGTGAGAGAAAAGTTAGGTAGATATTTTCCAAAGCAGGGATTGTGCTCGATAGACATGCTAGAAGATATTTTGGACATTTTGTGATTGCGTTGCTAATGATGTTTGAGAGAAATATTGAGAAGCAGCATAATTTGTGAAAGGAAGAAGCACTCATCCCAGAAAGGATCAGTACGTGTACCAGGTTTCAATTCAACAATTATAAACAAGTTTCAAGTTTTCTGTGAATGAGTCTTTACAGTAATCTAAAAAAACAGCATGTGTTCTGCTGAATCGACTTCATCAAACGACAGCAGTGTCATCCCTAATCCTAAAAAGTAAGCAATCGCATTTGTAAACCTTTGGTCGCACTTATGGATTTTTGGCACTTTTTCTCAACATTCCATTGTATCACTCACTATTAATATTATAATAGCTGGCAATTAGTTCATGAGGAGAAAACAAAGTTGGAACAGGCAATCTCAGAGCTTGGTACAAAACTTTCCGATGTCCTTCAGAAACAAGAAAGCGAATTTCTCACCTCTTTCAAGAGTCACATGAGGAATGTATCTCGAGACTTTCACACTCTGAGGAATGAGGTGAATGAAAAGGAAACTGCGATTGAAAATAATACCCTAGTGAAACAGCTCGAAGAAGAAAAAGAGTGGTACAAGAAGGAAGCATTACATTTAGATTCTGTTTTGACGAAGACGAAAAAGAGAGAGACTCTTTTGTCAGAGAAAGTAGAGGAATTAGAACAGGATAGGAATTGGTTGTCGAATCAATTAAAGGACATAATGAGAGAAAAGAACATTCTTGAACGCAGGTTGAATGAAGAGGAGATTGACTTCGAAGGAATGGATGTGACGTCCGTGACAGAAGAATAAAAAAAGGCACACTGACCACAGATTATACTATTTTGACGAACACGTTTCAACATATTATTAATAGTTCATGTAGTGTATTTAACCACCTGGTTCATGCAGTACTGGGTGAAATAATTTGATAGTGCTAATACTAATCAACGACTCTCGATTGATTCATAGGATTACAAAGTTATGCATAGCCTTCGACGACCATGCTCCGACAAACAATATCAATGATTGTATGCTAGGCACCCTTCCAAGAAAATTTGGTATTAGAAGTCTTTTCGTGTCCCACATCGCCCAGGATGCATTCAATCCAATCCAATCCGTTCATCGTTCAATCGGCTTCAATTTTGTGTCGGTTTCGTTCGAGGAACCAAGGTCTTGGTCTGCAAAAGCTACATTCAGTTTTTGAGTAAAAAGGAGACACCCCCAACAAATCCCATGAATGCCATGGGAGCACCTACCGCTCTGAGAAAGATGCTTTCGACTTCCTTCGCTTCTTGGAACGCCTTTGCTGTGTTGGCTGTTTTCTTGATGTGAAACACTGATGTGAATGAGCATTGCAAAGCGCGATTTTGGAGGACTGCCTTGACGGGGATAGACATATTTATCTTGTCCTTAGGAGGTAAAAGGATATTAATTGTACGATAATGTATCGTACGGTATGCACAACGCTTTATCGTTCCTCGAGCTGTACTTTTGTATGTTGATGTGTCATTATTGTTCTTTCGTTGGACCTTTCTTGATGTTCAACTTTGCAGCCTGCAAATCTGAAATCTGTGTCCCCTCTTTTCCTTTCCACCTTTTTTTCGTCGTTTGGCCGGATTTGAATTTTGTTCAGAAGGCAAACAGACGTCAGTCACATGCTTTCGCGATGCGGTGCGGTGGTGGACAAGCAGTTAGTTTTTCACCACACAAACAAACAAAGAAGTCTTTGGATCTCATTTTCTACTTCTCTTCGAAAACAACAAACAAAACACTCTCCAATCTCTAGCTAGCTATTAATTTTGACACTTAACATTTACAATGGTTCGCTCACTGCCAATTGCCCTTTTTATTGCTCTCTCGGCCACCGCTGCCACTGCATGGACCAATGTTCCCTCATTTGCTATTCGCAATACTAGTGTTCCTTCCACGACATCACTTCCAATGGCTCTTGATTACAACGACCCAGTGGTGAATGAAGAATTCATGAACGTTCAGCCTTTGAGTTATGAAGAGGTAGAAGAGGAACTGAACTTATCTGGTATACGTGGATCACCCGATATGAACGAAATGGATTTAAAGCTCATGCTTGTCGAGCTCAGGATGATGCTCAGTGGGAAGGGTGGAAAGAGTTCTGGAAGCAAAAAACAGAAACCAGCAACTTATTCATCAAAATTTGAAGAAGCAATGTGGGAGAAACCTTTCTTTGCTGAACTTTATGAGGGGCTCAAGGCCAAGGGTGATCATAATGCACAGAATGTATTGGCTGAATACTTGAATGATCCCGAAATGGCAAAGTCTAGGTATGGAAAGGAATACAAACGTCTCTTGGCCGACGTCGAAAAAGCATTAAATGCTGCCAAACCCGTCCTTTCCGCCATCATCACGTTCAAGGGCTTCCCGGCCAACATGGGTGAGATGGGATGTAAAATGACTCTTGAAGCACTTGGGGAAATTGAAGAATTTGAATGCAGTGAGAGTGATGATTTCCCCGTCTTGGAGGGCAAGGTAACCTTTGGGGACATAGAGACTGCAAAGAAGGCAATCGAACAATACAATGGTATGGACATGGGAATGGGACAGGCATTAGAGATCGAGACTGTATAACGTATTAGAAGTGATTCGATTCTGTGAAAATATGTCAATCAAAGTTTACAGTAAAGCACAAAGATTAGGTTTCTTCAAAGTTACTGTCTATTATTTTGGCATACTTGTTGTGTCTATGTTTTTAATCAGATTACATGGACACAGATTTCTGATCCATGTACATTAACTCGTTTCATCAGATTGCGACACTTTGAACATTCGAATCACCTTCACATTTCTAACTTGGATGAATGAAGAAGTATTATACCAGCAGATACCAGCCAAACGAGCGACCGAACCAATCGCACGACAGTGCTGCTGTACAGTTAGACTATTAATACTGGTGTTCGTCCAATAAGGGCATACACACATTACACTCAATACTGAGAATGAGGAATGACCGTAATTACTGGCGCTTGATTTGAAATTTGAAATTACCCAAACGCACCTCTCCTAGTAGCTTTCAATGACGTTCGGATCTACTATCCATTGGACTGTGCACGTACAATGAGCCCGATTATTAGAAGTAGTACACGAACAACACAATTGTACGTGTAGGGCATCTAATGTTGATACACCATCATGCTACTACTATCGCCCAGCTGAATCATCGCATGAATGGACAGTTTGATTCAAAATCAACTCATGCTCTCTGGTTGAAGGTTAGGCTTCAAATGACGAAGTTATTCGAATTATTTCTCTATTATTGAAGGGCCTGAGTGACAAGTGTAGATACAGCACAATTTGTTTCGAGCTTGGAACAAAGCGAGTCAGTCCTATTATGATCCGCCCCCCCCCCCCTTCAAATTGCTTGGCCTGTTACTTCTCTCGTTTAGAGATATTTGGTACTAAACTAAATGAACGCAAAAGTAAATTCAAAATACGAGTACTTGTACACTTATGTAACGTGTGTACGTTTATGTAGAGGAAGATTTATTATCTATCTATCATACTTGCTGGGTACACGTATGAGCGACAAAATAGAAGCAGACGCATCTCAAGTCAACACCGTTTACGCTTCCTATTCTCCGCTATTCTCCGATTCAGAGTTGCAAACATTGCCAGCGTTTACTAACAATGCATCAGGATTTCTTCTCAACAAGAAATAGATTACAGAGAATGCGCTATTCTCGCACGCAGCTGCCACCATGAATGGTTCAAGATCGCCTTCTCCACGCCCTACACCCAAAGGGACACACTCCTCAATGGCTTGAAAGACTTTGTCAATTCCAAACTTTGTGACTCCGCACTCGTAGAATGTTTTGCCGTGACTGTTCTTTACGAATAGGCGGCCAAGCTCCTCAGGATACGCCTGCATGTAAGCTTCTAGTGTTTTTGCAAACTCGTGGAATGGGTCAATGACAAGAACTTGGCTTCCACCATGTGACATGTAGTATACGACCCCGTCAGATGATAATGCTCCGCTCATCCATCCGTGAGGTCCATCTCTAAAGTCATCCCCTACAAGTGAAGCTTCTTGCGTTTCAGGATCGTACTTTAGTGCACGATAGGCAGAAACTGGCGGCCAGTAGATGCATCCATCATTGCCTAATGCAGCTGCACCCCATTCATCGCTATCACCGTCTGTCAAAACATTCTCAATAATAGAATAGCTGTTGTTCACCACATCTATTATTAGCACCCAACCTTCATATAAGTTGGCAGCATAGATGAATCCATCTCGCCCCAATACACAGCTATCACAACCAAACTCCTCTATATCGAATGCCTGCCCAGCAGTGCTGGTTTCACGATCTGCGGGATTAAATCTAACAATGCGATTGGAACAATTGGGAATGCCATACATCCATCCATTGGTGCTAAGAACCGTGTTTTCATACTTCTCATGTTGATCTCCTAGATCCTCCCCGACACTGACTGCTGATTCATCTTCAGGGTCGAATTGCAGAATACGACGGGCGTTGTATGGCATGAAATATATGCACCCATCCTGAGCAAGAGCGCCTGAACGCCACATCCCACCGGCTTCTGGAAGTTCGGTATCAAGGAGTGTTACAGTTTCATTGAGGGCATCAATTTTAAGCATCTCATCGGAGAAGTAAGGAATACAATAAATATTACCATTTCCAGCCAGTACCCCACTGTGCCCCTTCCATCCACCAGCCCCAAGTCAGGTCCAATCTCCTTCAATGATTTATCGACGGGATTGAATTTCACCACGCGACGAGCATTGAAGGGAATGCCGTAAATGCAGTCATCTGCTCCCCGTACAGAATCCGAGAATTTGTCCTCTTTGTATTTTCCTCCGTCAAACTCGTTTCCGACAAGAGTTGTGACGGAAGGAAATCGCATGATGGATTTGATTGCCTTCGCTTTGGTTGGAGGAGAGAATATAACATCAAACTGTACCGGTACAGTACGTAACAGTAGACCGAGTGACTTGTGTCAGTTCTTGGTCAGTTTGAAGAGTTTGAAGTATCAATAAGATCATTTTTAAATTTGAGATTTGAGATTGGGAATGAAGAATCCGTCCGATCTCTAAAAAGGCGCCAACACGCGTATCCTTTTCGGTTGGGACATCATTGGATCCAGCCAGCGGACGGACGAAAGATGAGATGACAACGAAGCGAGACAGCTACTAGCGGGAAGGAACAACGCTAACAACTAACAACATGGAATTCAGAATGACATCACATAGCTCATCACATCATACAAGATACAAGATACAAGTACAATTACACAACTCTCGACACTCGACTTGGATTGGGATTGGGACCATTGGGATATCATACAGCCAAGATAGATAACAACGTGAAACAACTATACGCACGTGCACAACTACGAGTACGAGTAATTGCAAGACACTACTGACACCCATCATGGTACCGCAAAGAAAGCGCGCAAAAAATGCAGACTCTGCAGACACACCGCCCACACCGCCTACTACGAGTATGGCACCGACCTCTGTCAAAAGCAATAGACGTCTCGTGACACTTGCAGAAGACGCTGATATTGTCCTCGCGAAATGTAGAGCCCTGCGAGCGGAAATGATACGCAACGCGGAAGAAGAAAGCAAAGAACAAAGGATTCGACAATCAACTGCTGCTGCTGCTGCTGCTGCTTCAAGTGAGGATGATGATGGCAGCATTTCTCCAAAGATACCAGCGGTAAAAGAAGACAGTGGAAAGGCCACAAGCAACCTTGCATCTCTTCGTGGGAAATCCATAATTGAAGTGTCAGAAATGTCTTCCATGGAAGTTGTTGAAGCTATTGAGTCCACAGCCATTCACATTGCCAACCAAGTACTGCAAAAAAAGGGATTTTCTCTGGAAGTACCCTCGAGAACTTCGGCTAATCAGATTTATGTCCCAGAGCTTGATCGCATCGTATTGGGGGAGAAACGAGGGACTAGAAGTTTCCTTAATGTCAAGGTTAGTTACGTCACGTCACGTGTAGTGCATCTTGTGAAGAAAAAATACATATTTTTAATTTGGAGACAGAATACGTGTACGTGGAGTTCTGTATTTATTAATATGTTCAATGCACTCTTTTGAATTATCCCGACAGGAAGGTAGAAAGGCTGCCATAACCACTCGGGTAATGCAACTCCTCCATAAAGTACTGCTAAAAAAGATTCACATCACAAAACGCGATTTATTCTATACGGATGTGAAACTGTTTGTCGATCAGAGCGACTCTGATGGTGTGCTCGACGACATTGCCACCATGATAGGTTGCACAAGATCAAACTTACATGTGGTTGCATCCGATAAGGGATTGGTTGTAGGTCGCATTTCGTTTGTAGAGGATGGGGATTTTATTGATTGCACCAAGATGGGGGTTGGGGGGAAGGCTATTCCGCCTTATATCGATAAGATTACGGATATTCGATCAGATGCTGAATTTGTTTTATTGGTTGAAAAAGAAGCCGCGTACATGAGAATGGCCGAGGATCGCTTTTACCATAAATATCCGTGTATCGTCATCACTGCGAAAGGACAACCCGACGTCGCAACAAGAATGTTTCTGTCTCGGTTGACGAAAGAGCTGCATATTCCTATTCTAGGTTTGGTGGACAGTGATCCCTATGGATTGAAGATTCTATCTGTTTACATGAGTGGTAGCAAGAATATGAGTTATGATAGCGCTAGCTTGACTACTCCTCAGATCAAATGGCTGGGTTTAAGACCAAGTGATTTGGACAAATTTGACTTGCCAGGTAAGTTATAATGTAGTTTCAGCGAAGAAAAACATTCCACGTTAAAAAAAAATCTAATGTATTGGGTCCTGCTCGTTGGTTTAGAACAATGCCGCTTGGATATGACCGAAAACGATATTAAAACTGGTAAAGAACTTTTGAAGGAAGATTTCATTCGTAAGAATAAAGAATGGATGCGAGAATTGGAGATAATGGTACGTTCCCGCACGCAAGCACGCTGTAGAGCACTTTTGACCTATCGTTTCAATCTAATTCCTCCCGATTTTTTAAAGGTGAAAACTAAGAAGAAGGCTGAAATCCAGGCTTTGTCTTCGTTTGGGTTCCAATATGTCACTGAGGTCTACTTGCCCCAAAAGCTAAGAGAAGGCGACTGGATTTAAAATACACTCCATTTGAGCCCTTTGATAAGTGAAGAGAAGGTGACTGGATTCAAAACCTTTTGTTGCCTCTTCATAGCTTGAATTACTATGTCCAGTGCGTTTTATATTTGACGATGATGTGTTTTGGAAATTCATATTACAGAGAAAAGTATTTCTGCGATTGGCACTATTAGGGATGTCACTGCTTATTGTGGCAAACTCTGATTTCAGATTGTCAGTGAATCAAGACTGATTCGAGAAAAGAAAAGAAAAACTTACTTGTGGGAAAAATTAACAATAAATCTAATGAAACATCAATGCAAGACTTTCGACAAACTTACCCCATGAATCCTTTTCAAATCTCCGAGGAAGACAAGAATGTGGTTCGACACAGCGGAATGGGATCACATGGAGAAAAGGAAGGAACGAGAGGGAACTCAAAGATGAAAATATGGCAAAAAGGCACTTCTCGGAAATCAAGGTCAGAGTGGCTTAAGGATTTATTGGATGCCACTGACAAGGAGGAGGAAATGGAAAGGATAAAACGCAAAAATAGCATGGAAGCCCAGACAAATAGCTTGAATAGAATCTTGGATAGAATTGAAAAATATATTACCAGGAAGGGCAACCAAGACGACAAAGAAGCTCTAAATGAATTTATCTCGAAGAAACGCGAGATATTTCTACTGCAAATGTCATTGAACATTAAAAAAGATGAAATCAGAAAACTAGATAACAATGCGAAGGCAAAAGAGGAGGCTTTGCAAAAGAGTGAGATAATGCTAGAAGATGATGCGCTACGTTTTGATATCTTTCTGAAGGAAAATGATAAGAAAGCTCAAGATGCTATCCGCCTCGCCGAAAAAGAAACCAAGAGAAAAATGGAGAAGGTACAGGAAGTAAAGAAACTGAATCAGCAGCTACAAGTAGTACAATCATCAATCAACAAGCATAAGAGTAGTCTTGAAGAGTGTCTCCGCTTCAAGTCATTCCTAGAAGAGTTGACCCCAAGTAAATGGTTTCAAGAGCAAGCTGAAAAGAAGAGAAATCGGCAGAGGGAGAGGCGAAGAAACCGGATTGAAATGCGGAGAAATAAATGGAAGGAGGAGCAAGACAAGCTCCTGGTCTTGAATGAGAAATTGGAAGAATTGGACACATCAAAAAGTTCTCGTGCTGGGCGATCTTGCAGGCGAAAACCTGAGTCTGAAGTTATTTCTCAGAAAAAAGAGACATTGCCACCGATGCCAGACTTTGAAGATGAAGAGCTCACTAGTAGTGACGAAGATATACCGATGTATTTTGGTACGCCAAACCAGTTACCTGACATATTTTCTGCCTTGGAAGAGGAAAACTTGTTTCTGATTCAAAATATACAAGAAGCTGAGCAATCTTTAGATGAGATGACCCAAAAATTTGAAGAATCACAATCTGAGGTTCAAAAGAAGGCAGATGCCATGCAAGAATATATTCATGAAATCAAGAGAAGCATAGTTAATCGACAAGGCAACATTGTTTCGATGAAGGCCAGGACAGAAGATAAGAACTCCAACGCTCGCAATAATGAACAAAAGTTGATGAGCACTTTGACGAAGAAAGTCAAATACGTTTACCAGACTTGTGCATTCGAAATCACCGGAGCGACACCTAGCACCCTTTTTATGTTAGCTGAAGTTGAGTCAAAAATGGAGTCCATCATCTTTTGCATTCAATCAATGCCTGAGCATGAATTCAAACAGGCCAACAAGTCGAAGGAAAAGAAGCGACGAGAAGGAAAACGCGCTCAACAACAAGCCGAACAGCTCAAAGTTCAAGAGGACAGGAATCGGAAGGCTATTGAACGCTCAATGCAGCCCCCGAAGAAACCGCAAGGTAAAAAGGTGAGTTTGGAAGATGCACAAACTAATTTTTATACCATTCAACTTCGAATCATACTAATGTAAAATCTTTTTGCTGCATAGGTTATGTATCGCACATATCTTGTCCAAAAGCAGAAAACAAAGCAAAAAAAGACAGAAATGAGGCAAAATGAGGATGAAACCCGATTCTTGACGTGAAGGAGCTCGTGAAGGCCATAAAGATCTAAAAGCACAAGAGCTACGATTTATGCGCAGTGTTGATCATGACACCAATTGAAAAATAAATAAATAATGAAATAATTGGAAAATATTGATAGGCGTAGAGGATCACGGGCGGGAAACATAGACGATGATCAGCACGAGTACATTTTGGAAGAATGGAATCAGAACCAAACGATGATGATGTAAATCACATCAATGAAAACGATGGGACTAAGGTAAAAGTAATAGCAAATGCTCCAACCACATTGAATTGCGGCATTATTCAATAGTGAACTTAGTTGAAATACAGTGAACGAAATAGTAAACAATACATCCGTCACATCACGTTTAAAAATTTGTTACCAGATATAAGCAACATTTTTTTTAAATAAGGAAGCAGGATGTATTAATATGCTCATTTTTTGGTGAATGAACTCGAAATGAGATTGATAATATTATAAGAACATATTGTAACATGTGCACAAAATGTATAGATATGAACACAGTTTAGAACTTTCATCAAATTGGTGATGGAAGGACAGCTATCGACGAGGCACGTAATAAGGGACACGATGAATTGGCTGATTACCTCGTTGCAAAGTACGATTATAAATCTTCAGGACAGAAAATATGGAGGAACCGACGAGATGATCTGATGGAACAGCATCACGGATGTTTAATGATGATCTGAACGATTGAATACATTTGATACGATTGAATATAGGAGAAACATAATTATAGCAATACACTCACAATCTAAAGAAGAGAATTACAGTAACGATGAACTTACACATTTCTTCAATGCATGTCAAATCGCCATTTTCTTATAAACTCACAATCTAAATAAGGTATTTACAGTAACAACGAACTGAATTTTCTTCACAAGCATCAATATCACTGCACCATTTGCTAAAGGAAGATCTGCGATCTGAGAAACCAGCCATGGTTCCTTTGCGCAACATTGAAACGCCGACAATAAGCCTCCTCGTAGAGTAAAATACGCGATCCTACTTTGAAACGGATGCACCGATGACGAGGGCCCTGGCAACCGTTTTTTTCTCAATACGTACGTGGCTGTACTTCCTCCTCAGAATGAATCATGTCTCTTTGCTTTCATCGTCATATTTTTCTCCAGCATCAGTTCCTCCGTCAGCGCTGCGATCACTCACCCTGATGAGCAACGAACTAATTTGGATCAGCGATCGCCGAGAGGATAGACTGACCAAGCATTAGACAGTACATGGCTATTCTCCGTCATAGATACTTCTGCAAGGATAGAATGATGGAACACGGCTTGAATGGGTGTTCCTTTCTGTTCATCTTCTTCCTCTGCTTCTGTCTTCTATTTCAACTCCGTCACCGTCAGGAGAGAAACATTTTTTCGAGAAGCTAACTCTCCAAGACCTCTTTTTTTTAGCAGTTTCTCCTTCTACTGTTGTCTATATGTACACGACACAGTGTGCAGCAACGTCATAAATTACATACGATTCTGTCAAAGAAAGACAATATTCATATTGGAGAGCTCGTTGGACGGCAAAGATTGGCCTTTGAAGCATCCAAGGTTCTTCGAAAATATTAACATTCCGTCCTGAGGAGCTTTTCTTGTTCTTGAAGGCTCTAATAATTTGGTCATCCCGCTGCGCGACCTTGGTTTCAATGTTGTACGATACCGGGTTGGTACGTAGTGGCAGTTGGTGTTATCACAGGATTTTAAGTTGTTGATTGTCGCGTGTTGCCTTGTTTGTTGTTGTTGTTGTTGTTGTTGTTGTTGTTGTTGTTGTTGTTGTTGTTGTTGTTGTTGTTGTTGTTGTTGTTGTTGTTGTTGTTGTTGTTGTTGTTGTTGTTG
>Ga0115005_10003916_pt1 | contig 11915 bp, 11 predicted proteins | sample ArcOceMetagenome_FD_87163 | JGI IMG/M metagenome (GOLD analysis project Ga0115005, IMG submission 87163) | Marine eukaryotic phytoplankton communities from Arctic Ocean - Arctic Ocean - Greenland ARC118M Metagenome | ecosystem: Environmental > Aquatic > Marine > Oceanic | place: Arctic Ocean...
TTTCGTGATGTGCGGCTGTGGTGAGGATCTTGCACACTGACTGTACCTCTGGTGCGGTACAATAAATAGCCCCTTTCTCTCTCTCTCTCTCTCTCTATCTGTTGGTTGTTGATGGAAGTTCAATCTTGAAGTGAGAAGAATAAGGGGGGGGTAAATATCCACCCTCCACCAGTCAGTAAGTCATTATATTTGAGACATAGTTCTCGTTCGTAGGTAAACTGTACCGTCCTGGTTGGTACAGTTTTGGTGTAAAATAGAGCGTAGGCAGCAGTTCTAGCAGGAGGAACGGGAATTTCCCCGTTTACACGAGAGGAGAAAGTTGCAGAAACCGGAAGCGCAGCGGATCTGAAAAACGAATAAAAGACAATTGAACATGCTCTGATAAAGCTTATCGGGACAAAGAGAAATCATGAGAAGAGGTAACAACAAGCAAATGCTTCACACCGAAATATCATTGGGTGGAGATGTAGGAGTCTACACCGTAAACCTCCGTGTTCTTGGAATGATGTGCCAACGAAATTGTGGTAAGTTAAAACTATTGATTTACGACCATGCTCACAACAACCTACTGTAATGATTTCTTAAAAATTAACGCAACAAAATCTATATCTTCCACTTCAAAAGGAACGACTGTACGCCAAGCATTAGAAGAAATACCAGGCTGCACAGAGGCTACCTCGTCATTCGAAAAATCATATGCTAGTGTAACAGTAAACCTAGAGATTTACGGCGGAGTGACGAACAGAGACACCTCATTCATTTTTGATGCTAGTGATGAAGAATGCTTGGATATCATAAGAAAGAAATTATCTGAAGATGCTGCTGAAGCTGTTGAAGATGTTGGGTTTGATGCATCAGTAATAGGACCAGGAGAAGACTTGGAATGCAGTGTTGTAAACAATGACCTAACGAATGATTCAGGACTTGAAATGGTTAATGCTGAAGATTTTGCAAATTCATGCGATAGCGATGGCTCAGGTGCAGTAGTCTCTCTTCAAGTTAAAGGAATGAGTTGCGCTGTTTGCACAGGAAGGGTCGAGAAAACAATCAACGCAGTTCTTGGTGTGAAAAGTGCCAAAGTCAGTCTGGCTACGAGTAGAGCTAATGTGCAAATATCACAAGACGCCTTGAAGGGCAAAGATTCAGAATTATCAAATAGAATCAACGAAATTGCAAAAACCTGTGCAAACGCAGTAACAAGAGCTGGATATGAATGCGAAGTGCTTGAGGTATATAGACCATCAGATGGCGGTGGCGGTATGACATTATCAGAAAGTGCAGCGAAACTCGAAGAGGCAAGAAGAGAAGAATTAAACAATTGGGCAAATCTGCTCATGGTTTCTGGGTTATTCACAGCGCCAATAATAATCCTGCATTACACAAACATGATGGGTGCAGCGTCAAATTCTGCCCATGATCAGCATTGGAAACAATGGGTATCTTTCTTGTTGGCAACACCTGTTCAATTTGGAGTGGGGCGGAGATTCTACATTGCTGCCTTTCATTCATTCCAGAACGGCAGGGTTATGGGGATGGATTTTCTTGTGTGTCTTGGCACAACTGCAGCATATGTATATTCCGTTATTGTGCTAGGAATTTCATCATTAGGATCTTTATCAAATGTTGAACATGATGGCATTCATCTTAAGGCAACTTTCGAAACTTCAGCGATGCTCTTGACATTTGTCACATTGGGTAAGTATCTGGAGGCATACGCCAGAGGAAAGACAGCATCAGCACTTCAGACCCTAATGGAATTGCAACCTGTCATTGCGACATCCTGTGCTATTCCTGGTTCATTTAAAGAAGAAGACAAAGAAACTGGTGTAGAAAAACTGATTGGCACTTTCAACCTGAATGGTATTACAAAAGAAGACGTTGACGCAAAGGATGTAAAAATTGGACAGTACCTTTTGGTTATTCCAGGACAAAGAATACCCACTGACGGAAAAATTGTCTATCGCGACGGTGCTGGGGATAACTCATTCGTTGACGAGTCAGCTCTTTCCGGTGAGCCATTTCCTGTCGCCAAGACTATTGGAGACAGCGTTTACGGTTCTACAGTCAATCAATCTTCAACACTTATTATCAAAGTCACTGCAACTGGTGCAGACACTGTCATAGCGAGAATAGTTCGATTAATCGAAGAAGCCCAAGTAAACAGAGCACCAATCCAAGCAATGGCCGACAATATTGCTGCAATATTTGCACCAGCTGTGTTGGTCCTATCAATTTTTACATTATTTTGCTGGCTGGTTTTCAACAATTCGGTAGACAACCAAGAGCGCATTTTCGTGGCTCTGATGTCATCAATCAGTGTGATTGTGGTGGCTTGCCCCTGCGCCTTGGGACTTGCTACTCCTACTGCCGTGATGGTTGGAACTGGTGTGGGTGCAAGCAACGGCCTTTTAGTGAAAGGTGGAGCTGTTCTCGAAAATGCCCATCAAGTGGACACTGTAGTATTCGACAAAACGGGTAAGTCAACCTGGCGGCATATCCTCTCCACAACAGTGACATCAATTTGACTATGATCTCCTCTTTGGTCACTCACTAACCATTAATGTTCAATCATTATCAGGCACTCTTACAACAGGAAGGGCAACGTTAGGCGAGAGGATGGAATTCATGGACAACGCCAAAGACGAAGAACCTATACTCCAAAATTTGCCACTTAGTATCGATAAGCACAATCTCTGCTTGTGGCTCGCAGCTTGTGCCGAAATGAGTAGTGAACATCCACTAGGCCAGGCGATTGTGAATGGTGCAAGGACAATCATCGGTATGGATTATACGTGTTCAAAGGATGGTGTCAAAGTAAGCCAATGTTCTGTTATTCCTGGCAAGGGAGTAGAAGCTCTAGTCTTTCGTGAAGGATGGGGAAAGTGGTGGGTTCGTGTAGGCAAAGGAACTTTTGTCAATGCAGCACCAGGGGTTCCATTGGACGAGGAATCTGAGTTACCGAATGGTTCAAGGCAAGTTTATAGATAAAATTGCCATTTATATGGATGTTTGCTTCACTCAACTCACATGATTTTTCGTCAAATGACACAGATGTGGTGACAGGGAAGTGAAATATTTACGTTCCCTAGGTCATGTTGGTGTGTATGTGAGTGTTATTTCTGACGAAAAATTTCAAAATCGTTCAGAACAACGACGTGTAATAGGTTGCCTAGGGATATTAGATTCTCTAAAACCAAATGCCAGATCCACAATCACCGCATTGAAGACTATTGGAATAGATGTATGGATGTGCACAGGCGATCACGACCAGACAGCAAAAGCCGTTGCTAACTCTGTCGGAATAAATCCTGAAAATGTTTGCTCCAACGTTTCTCCAGAAGGAAAAGCTGATCTAATTACTAGATTACAGAGAAGAAGAAGGGATTCCACTAGGCGTGATAGCAAAGGGAAGGTGGCAATTGTCGGTGACGGCATCAATGATTCGATTGCTCTGGCACGTGCTGATGTTGGAATCGCAATCGGTGCTGGGACAGAAGTAGCAGTCGAAGCAGCAGACATAGTTCTAGTGCGATCGAATTTACATGACGTCGTTGTGGTACTCCACTTATCACGGGTAGTGTTCAATCGAATCAAAATGAACTTTGCGTGGGCAATTGGATACAACATGTTCGCACTGCCTTTCGCTGCGGGTTTCTTTTACCCATGGACCGATTGGCGTGTGCCTCCTGCTTTTGCTGGATTCATGATGGCTTTCAGTTCTGTGAGCGTTGTGACAAGTAGCCTGCTTTTGAGAGCATATGCAAAACCAATTGTGAACGAAGACGGATCAATTTACGAACAGGGCTGTTGGCCATCATGCAAACGCCTTTGTTCTGGCATATTTCAAAAGGGCCCCGAAAGGCACGGATGGACAACTGTAGAAACAGCTTCTATTGTGTAGACCTTTACATTTCATTATATAAAATTAACTTTTACTGATGCATTCCCCATTTTAGCTGCCAAAAGCTTACTAGTTCTTTCACGAATACAAGCTTCCATGACATTAAATACCATTTGGCATCCTTCCATTGCAGCATTCAAAACCTTCTCAAACACATCGACTGAGCTCAACCTAGATTCGCATTGAGCCAAAACCACAGTTCCTCTTTGTGGCATTGTTGCACATGGCAAATATACAGCTGAAGCTTCATTCGAATATGTGCTTATTTCTCTCTGATTCAAATCCATTAATTCTATATCTTCAAGCCCATCAGCCGATGATCCAGTGCCTGTCACCAACCCAGCAGAGCATGAACATACCAAATCTTTCATGGGCAGACCAGCATCCACTAATGCACAAGTAGCTGCATTGATTGCAGCGCATAATCTGCCACCATCATCGGCTAACACCGTGATATCAAGTATTATCCGGGTCTTTGGGAAGAGATGTAACATCAAGGACGCCTCTAATGCATTTTTAATCAAAGATGCTTGTTCAATAATACGCCTATCAGTGCTAGGGTTTGCAGTGCGTCTGTCACCTGTTGAAGGCGCGAATGGAGCTATTCTAACATTCACTTCCAAGACAGCCTTATCAGTTAACTCATCACTTTTTCGAACGCAGTCGATAGGACCGACAACAGCACAGAGGACGCTGGTGAGACCCATTTGAACGAGAGAACTTCCATTGGTTCCACTCGAGTTTGTCAATGGCGACATTTGAACGGTCATACGCCGAATCTCATTTGGTTTCCTCCCATCGTTTCGCAAATTGGACAGAGCTAGCAGATCGGTCCTCCGTAAAGAGCTCATTGTAATGTTGTATTGTCGTTGGATGTTTTACTTTATTGGACTTAGTATATGCTGTTGCTGTTGCTGTTTTGTGGTTTGATTGTTGTTTCTTCGTTCAATGTGGTTGGTTGGAACCGCCCGCCCGCCTGCGCGCCGCTCCTCTTGCCCTCTTTGGGTTGGGAAATTTGTTTCAAATTAAAATTGCAAGACAAGAAGAGGATCAATAATTCATGTCTTCTCGAGTACGATCATCACCCTCTCTTACAGTATTGACAGCCACCAACTCTACAGTCCAATATAATCTCGCACCACCAGGAATTCGGAATAGTTTGTTCCCGCGCTCTCCGTATCCTAGTTGCTTAGGCACATCAAGCGCTCTAATCTCGCCAGGGTACATGTCGTACAGACCAAGGTCTACGCCAGGAACCATGTCGCCACTACCCAGCACGAATTGGTAAGGTAGACCTGTGCCTCTTTGTGCAGAACTATCGTACACTATTTTCTTCCTTTCACCATCTAAATAGTATGACGCCGTGTATTGGATTTCCAAAACATCCCCTCGCCTTGACTTGATTTTTTCCTGACTTGGTTTATGAAGCACGGTAGTTCTATATCCGTAATTTATTGAATCACCATCGGAAGGGCTTCCAGAATCATCGGAATTTTGCTTTGCCAAACTTAGAGCATCCTCCGCAGAAACCAATGGTTTCCCCATATCTCCAAACGCATCACCACCGGCTGCGAGATTTACAAACTTGAGATCTAGTGGGTAAGGTCCACTCTGAATTCTTTCAATCAGTGCTTTAGGTGTTGAGAAATCAGACAACACCAGTCCTGGTTCAATATTTTGCCTCGCCGCTAGGCCAAATGGATCAACTGATTTCACAGCCACCACCGAACGCGATGGATTACCAACTGTTACTTCCGTCAATTCTATTCCGAGGCGTTGCTGCGGGTTTGCTATTCGGACTACTTTGAAAACGTCATACGCCTGTGATACTTGCGGTTGGTTTATCAAAGGTATAACACTGCTTGATAATATAAAAAGCGAAGCGAGAGCGTCTCGTCTGGTTTTTGCAATCTTAGATGATGCCTCTTGTGCGCTTTCACTGTAAATAGCGTTCGATAAAACTCCAGAATTCGAATGTTGTTGCATCCTCTGTGATAGATTACGTGTAGCTAGGGATAGGATAGAAATAGCAGATGCCCAGGAAAAGACGGTCATTTCAGAAAGGAGGAGCAAACCGGTGAGTGTTTATGCGTTTTCAAATTTGGTATCAATATGTACGAAGGTTCAGGGTTGTTGAAGGTGTTGCAGTGTTTTTGATTTGTTAACCGTAGCAGAGCGGAAAATCTATCCATGTTGGTTTATTAGAGTAGTGACAGATTCAAAATGAAAGATAGATGATGCGAACTCGGCTCAAGATCGCTTCCGAAGAGCGGAGTGTTGATGACAAGGTTCGCGTGGCTCTGAATGAAATTCCCATTCTGCTCACAATCACAACATTTTTACAAAGCAGCGTAAGTGACCGGTGCGGTACACAAACAAATATTCAAACAAATGAAATCTAAGCAAACCATGTAGCAGTAACAAGCAAACGTGTTTCCCCAACTCACATTTCTCTTCATTTCAATCTCGTCATGCTAGTACAACAAATACAAGATGAAACTTTCAGCAGTACTTATCGCACTTTTCGTCTCATCGTCACAATCGTTCTCCATGTTGACGCCAAGAAGCTACTTCCCTCAACGCTTTGGAACGTATCTCGAGGAAATTGATGAGATCTTTGAGAAAGACTGGCCTAGCACTTTCATGGAGGAGCAGCTTTCAGAGTTTAAGCGTACCATGAAAGGTGAGACTAAGGATGAATTTCTTACAACTTACAAAACTTCGTCTCCGAAATATGAAGTGTTGGACACAGCTGAGAAGTTTGAGGTGAAGATCGACGTCCCAAATTTCAAACCAGATGAATTTGAGATTGGTTTGAGGGCAGGAGGAAGAGTTTTGACTGTGACTGGTAAACATGAAGAAAAAGACAAGCAGCGCCAGTTCATGTCCACATTTCAGCAAAATTTCTCCTTGGATCCAAGTATTGTGGTAGATGAAATTACTGCAAACTTTCACGATGGGAAGATTATTGTAAGTGCTCCTCGCAAGGTCGAACGGCTCCCCGAAAGTCGCAAGATTCCCATCAAGATGCTTGCTGAAACCAAAGGCGTTGAACACGGCGAGAAAGCCGAACACGAGAAGAAAGCCACAACTAAACAAAAGAAAGGTCTCAAACCGTAATGGCAACAGATGATGCATTTTCAACACGATTCATTTACATCCCAAGCAACAACATCGTCGAAATTAAATAGAGCGGAGTCGACGATTTAAAAAAATACATTTTACTGTAGGAAAATAATATTACACGTACACACACGTACACGTATTATAAATTATAAATGTTGTCTTTGAACTTTGTGTCCGAAAGAAAAAGCAGTTCTGTGCGTTCGTTGCGTTGCGTTGCGTTAGCGTTGAACTGCAACTAAACCGCTACCGGTAAATTATAGATTTAGTTTCCCTCACCTTTTCACCGACACGAACCAAATATTTTCATTTCAGTCAACTGTCATCATCTACATCCAAAAACGCTAGTTACAGTACACTTGCTTCAACCTACTTTCACGTTGCGCATTTTGAAATGTGAATTTACAGGCCCGGAAACCAGCCAGCCTAAAGCACAATCCCTCATCTAAAGTGCCACCCACCATTCATCTCTGTGATCTCAAACCACACACGATGATCATGATGGTAGAAAAGTTTCTGGCCACAATTTTTCTTCTCACTATAGCTGCGTTGCTATCCATCCTTACTTTTCATATTAATGTTTGTCAAGAAGTTGAATCTTCTACATCTGACCATGTTATATATGAAATAATTAACCATCAGAAGAACACTGCTTTCGAAGGATTTCCCAACGACCCTAACCCTCTAATGGATTCTCCCAAAGTTGCCTGGTTGATGAGTTTTCCCAACAGCGGTACTTCCTTTACGATGGAACTTGTCGGTCAAGCATCAAATAGGAGCACAGCGACGAATTATGGATTAGAATGCGACTTCGACCGCAATGGAGAAAACGTGCCCCTCTATGTGAATTCTCCCAACGGTCCTTATGTTGCTCATCCTGACAAGGGTTTGCCTGACCATTATATTCTTACAAAAACGCACTGCGGAGGGCGATGCGCAGATTGTGGCCCAAAAAGCTATTTGGAAACCAAGGAATCATTTGTAGATATGTGCGGAAAAGGAGCTCATGTATCTATAAGCAATATGGCAAAGGTGCATGTAAAGTACGACCCAACATTAGCTCAACGTGCAATACATTTAGTCCGCAATCCTTTCAACAATATTGTTTCAAATTTTCATCTGGAACGGCATACCAAGGCCAAAAAGGGCAAGGGTGATTGGTTGAAAAGGTATCCAAACAACTCAAGCGGGTTCAGAAAATGGTGCAGCGATATTGATCAAAAGTACGCAAAAGAAGAAGCATCTGTGAGACTTATTCCTGATTCCATCATACATATGTTTGATGGTTTACCTTGCCACAAAGCATTTTATGCCTTCGCGCAGGTATGATTTGCTGCACTATTGATTTGATAAAATTTTCAATTATCTTCCTAACACTATTCATTCCTTACAAAGTGGCATAATCTTGCCATCAGAGTAATTCAAGATCTACGCCTGCCTGACCTGGTCATCCATTACGAAGATTATGAGACCCAATTCAATTCGACAGCAAACGGAATCTTTGATTTTCTGGATGTCCTCCCTGTTGGTACGATCCCTTCGTTTATCTCCGGAAAACAGTACACGGATTTCTATACGGCTTCTGAACGCGAAAGAGCGAAGAAATTGGTCGAAAAGCTTGCAGACGCACGGACTTGGTACCTGGTAGAAAGATATTTCGAGGTATAAAGGTTCTCTAACTGCGTCAAGATTGGACTATTAAAAATAATCTGTAGGATCACTACACGCGTGCGTGCATGTGTAATAAAACAGATAAGGGTTTGTTTCAGATGTCGAAGAGTTTGTCGTGGCATCAGAGATGGTGACATTGCTAACACATTATTTCAAAATATTTAGTTCCAATATTTATACCAATCAAAATCGCTCGCTGGGCACAAACCCTCCCACGCCATAACTTCCTGCTTCATGTTACGCTTTGTCCTTCTCATGGCCATTAATAAAAATTTAGGTTTCGTGTCCCCTATTCCTCGCAGAAAAGAGCTCTTTCAAAACTTCCTTGCTATTCTTGGCAGTAAGACGGTACCTTGGCTTTACGCGTGCTACATACTTTCCATACTTCCTTGTTGTGGGAAGGTCCTCCGACTGGAAAACTAGCTGCCTACCATTTGTGAACACTTCATCAATTTCTTCATCGCTGTTATCAAGCTCATCAAGAAAGTAATCAATCACCAATGCGACCACCAAATTGTTAACAATCATGACTCCGATGACGTAAAACGAAAAGAAGAAATATCTTGAATATTTCGTTTCTGAAACGGGCAAAATGCCGCTTTCCATTACATTCCAATTATTGATGACGAGCAGATTGAAACACACGTTTGCACCGGAGAGCATATCATTGAAGTTATTTGCCCAGTATAGTGCTCCAGCAAAATCAGTTCCATCCAACAATAGGGATGTAGGATTATTTGGATCCCTTGTGATTAAACCTCCGAACATGTACATCCCGATCCAAGAAAAGACATAGACAATGCAGAAAAGCAAAAGTGTAACACGTGCCGCCGCAGGAAGTATACCCACGAAGGTTTTGGCTATTGCATTGAAAGGCTTGATCGCTAGGAAGAGGCGAAAAATCCTGAAGACACGTACCACAACACAGAAGCGAATCAAATTGGTATCGCTGTAGGAGTTTGGATAGTATACGTATAAGGTCGCCAGAATGGAGCTAACAGTGATGAGGCCATCAAATAAGTTTCGAAAAGAAGAGGAGTACCTATTCCAGCCAAATACAAGGATCTTTGATGTCATTTCGAACGTATAAAAGAGGGTAAATGCGGTCTCCGCGATTTCCCACGACGTATCAATGAGACCATCTTCGACGCGAGGATCTTCAGCGACTGTTTTACCAGCCAACATAGGGTAAGATTGCACAAGGACGACGAATGCATTAAGAAGAACTGCAACATCAACGACTCGATCAAATGCTGTAGAACTCACAACATTCTTCAATTCAATATAACGAGCGGATTCCAGAATTGCAGGAAATTTTCTCTCGATTATTGATTCATACTTGACAAACTCTTCGAACTCTAGACACATAGCCTGTCCAAAACATATAAATTCTTCAAGCTCGAGCATTTCCGAACCGTCTTTGTCAAGAATTGAAAACATAACCTCAGCTTCTTGTTGCGGTATTGAGCTAAGATTGAGTGTGAGAAAATAACATGGATGCACAGATTTGAGATTGTGATACATTTGCATTGAAAAGCTTACTCGATCTCATCGCAATCATCATTCAAGATTAGAAACACACCCATCAGTTGTTGACGAGTGACATAATTCACATCTTCCCCACTTAATAGTTTGAAAGCTTCACGGCATAGATCCTCTCTGACTTGATCCAATTCTTTTTCCTTTGTCTCTTTACTGGTATTGTAAATGTTACAAATAGATCCGAGTATAACATTCTGAAAGAAGAAGAAGGTTAAGCACATGTAACTGATGAAATAGAGGGCTACAAAACGATTGTCGTTGTAACCGGCCATCATAACATCGGGATAGACGACTGTGGTCATGGATGTGAATAGAGTCCACGCAGCTGCAGAAACAAAGTTTATAAAACAGAGAGGACAGTACAGTGAGGTATCTGGCAAATAGAGATACGAAATGATGTGAGAATTCACTGACCTTCAATAAAATTGGAAAAATGCTGAGTTCCCTCGGAAGTATTGTAAAATGCAGCAACTCCAACGAATCCGTAGAAACCAATAACCATTGCCAAGACTAAACCAATTGAAAGAAGTGCTGGAATTATTTCAAAGACAATCATGATTTCGTTTTGTAGGCCTTCGGAGAACGTGACGAATATAATGATACGCAGCAGAATTGCAAATGGCCTTTCATGAGTCTCGTCCGAGTAACTCACCATGCCCTTGACAAGCAGAAGCAAGGCAACCACACGGATGTATCGAAAAATGGAGGCAATTCGAATTTTTCGCTTCGTCAAAGTATCTACATCCATACGGGCAATATTAATATAAAAGAATCTTTCTAGAGAGAACCCGTCTTTGCCAAAACATAAAAACATATGGCACACTAGCACAATTACCAAGAACCATTCCAATCCAATTGACTGGTGTAGAGTTATCATAGTAGTCCCCGTATTAGGATAATAGGGTTGGTTGACCGCTTCTGAGTCATCTGAATAAAATGCAGGAACTCCCGTCATGGACAAGGCTGCTTCACATCCCTTAGAATCACCGCTATCAAAATCTCTGCACCAAAAAGGAGGCTCGATGAAACTTAACAAAACCATAGCAAAGATACAGAGCCTCAGGAACCCATCGACAAATGGATGTATCAAGAATTTACGGCATAGGTGTGCGAAACCAAAAGAATTGTAGGAGACAGGTCCTTCATCACCCTTGATCGAAATGTGATAATCCGTGTGTGCAAAAGATGAAGTGGACTTTTCAAGGATAACAGCATCTCGAAGCAGAAAAGCTGCTTTCTTAATATATGGATTTTCAGCGGCAAATACCGTCAAAGTGTCAGTCAATTCCTGATCCCACTCTTTCTTCTGTCCGGTTCCTACTCCAGGACTACATGAGTCCCCTATCTTGCTGAGCAACGGTGAATATTCTCCTGCCATATTCACAAGGGAATTAATGAACAAAATATGCAATACGCAATACCGGAGTACTGTAGTACCGGTAGGTGTTGGGGGTTTCTTTGGAAAAGTTCTTGGGAATCTTCTGAAGTTTGTTTGAAGATTTTTCGGCACAAGATTTGTTAAAAAGTCAGATTATCCTCATAGGGTAAGGTCTACAAGTTACGGGGAGAGATAGAAACGAGGTAGACGACGATGAACTGCTCGAAGCTGTCGCTTATATCTTGCATCGATGCAATGATATGGAGCATCTTCGGATGCTGCTGACTCCACTTCGCCAAA
>Ga0115005_10003919_pt1 | contig 11909 bp, 10 predicted proteins | sample ArcOceMetagenome_FD_87163 | JGI IMG/M metagenome (GOLD analysis project Ga0115005, IMG submission 87163) | Marine eukaryotic phytoplankton communities from Arctic Ocean - Arctic Ocean - Greenland ARC118M Metagenome | ecosystem: Environmental > Aquatic > Marine > Oceanic | place: Arctic Ocean...
GTTATCGTTATCGTTATCGTTATCATTATCATTATCGTTCCCTCTTCTCTGCACGACTGACTGAACATTGTGCTCTTTGTTCTCTCTCTTTTGCTTGCATCTTGCGATATGACAGATGAAAATAAACCCAATCAAGATGCATTCTCAATTACCGAGGATTTTACAGATCAACCTACCGACGCCTTCTTTGCTGTCTATGATGGCCATGGGAGGGACGGGGATAAATGTGCCAATTTCGCTCGTGACAACCTTTCCAGAGTGCTTGCCAAGCAGATTAAAACATTGAAGCAAAAACAATTAACTGCATCGTCTACAGCTGATGTAGAAACTATCAATGATATTGAGTTAAACAAGCAGCAGTTACATGATGTCTGTTGCAAGAGCCATGTGGTTGTGAACAAAGCCATGCATACGAATAAAAAATTTGAGGATGCTTTGAGCGGTACCACTGCAATATCCGCAGTGTTCCAAGGAAAACGTAATAGAGTCACCATTGCGAATGTTGGAGATAGTAGAGCTATCCTTGGAAAGCGTGTCAAAGAGAACGAAGAAGAAAAACTTGTTCCTTTTGAAAAGGGTGCTATCTACCGCGCGATCCCACTCTCGAAAGACCAAACTCCTTATAGAAAAGTTGAGAGAAAGAGAATTCTCGAACGCGGAGCTAGGATTCTTTCTTTGGATCAGATTGAGGGGTTGGAACCTCTCAATGATGACGACGGCGACGACGGTGACGAGAATGATTTGGATTTAGGAGAGGAAATTGATGAAGGTGGAGACCCACCAAGAGTTTGGCATCCAACCATGGACTACCCCGGAACAGCCTTCACCAGAAGTTTAGGTGATGCACTCGCAGAAGCACTAGGCGTTATTGCAGAGCCGGAAATGGTGACTAGAGAGTTGGAGGAAGGTGACGAGATCATCGTTCTTGCAAGTGATGGAGTCTTTGAGTTTCTCACAAACCAAAGTGTTATAGATATATGTACAAAGTTCAAAGATCCTCTAGATGCGTGTAAGGCGGTAATCGCCGAGGCATACGAGCTTTGGCTTCAATACGAGCTTAGGACAGATGATATCACAATGATTTGCATCTTCGTTGACGGTGTCAACAAGCAGAAGGCGGAGAATTACAGTTCGCGCGCTAGCATTGTGAATTTATCTGCAGATATTCCTGATAACATTTTAATTGATACCTGTATGAAGAAAGAAAAGGATGACGGAAAGTTCCATAAGCGGCTTGCTGAGATGAAGCTCATCTTGGAACAATCACTACAAGACGGACCCAATGGAAAGAACATAGATTTTGACAAAATTTCCCTTCAAAAGACAGACAATGAGAAAAACATTTTGCTGCATGCTAGTAAAGGATCAGTTATGATGCAAAGCATGTCACCGGAACAGTTGGATAAGGTCATTAGTGCAATGCAACCGACTGCTGTAAAAAAGGGAGAATGGATTATTCACCAAGGAGAAGAAGGTGATCGATTTTATATTATCGAAGATGGAGAATTTGAGGTTCGAGTGATTTCGGAAGGATCACCTGGCAATGTTGCAACCGGTGGTGGATCGGTAGTACACACATACAAAGCCTCAAAAGACAAACACATTCATCCATCGTTCGGAGAACTCGCATTGTTATATTCTGCCCCAAGAGCTGCATCCATTATTGCTTTAAGAGACGGTAAATTGTGGGCTTTAGATAGGAGTGCTTTAAAGGCAATCATGCTCGATGGAGCTGGTAGGAACGAACTCGTTGATGTCTTACGGTCAATTCCCGAGCTTGAGTCATTCAAGATTGAAGAGATTGAGGAATTCGCATCTGAGATGGAGGAGGTCTCCTTCAAGAAAAACGAGAAAGTGATAACCTGGGAAACAAGTGGAACTGCGTTGTATGTCATTTCCGAGGGTGTGGCAGAAATATCTCTTCAGCCGTCAACAAAAGATGGCGAGGGTTTGAGTTCAGCGCTTGAGAGATTAGACTTCTTTGGGCAGGAAGTAATGTCTTCTAAAACAATTGCCCGTTATCTTTCAACTGTCGAAGCGCTTTCGGATGTCGTTTGCTGGAAGCTAGACAAAGGAAAGATTGAGTATATTATGAAGAAGATGCAGGCGGTAAGGGAAGGGCGTAGCACTCTGTGATTTTGTGTGATTAGTCGTGACGCAGAGGGTTTAATAAAATGACAAGTCTTCTTCATTCTACTTGATGCCGTGTGGGCGTATCATGTTTTCCAAATGAAACAAAGGCATCGAGAAGGCAAAACAGTTACGTGTACACAAATAGTCATAAGAATTATCAAAACATACTACGTGTACTGTATTGACTTGGCCTACTTCCTAAATAGATTCATGCAGACATGATCATCTTCTGGACATTCGCAATAAGGATCGATCCGACTGAATCCCATTCCTTCATACAACTTCACAGCACCAGTTAGCCGCTCAAGGCTATCTAATTTGATTTCGGAATATTCAAGATTCCAAGCATGGTCGACGATAGCATCCGCCATCAGTTTCCCAATACCATTTCTCCTATGACTTTTACGAATATACATTCTTTTTACTTCGCCGCAATTCTCATCAAGAGGACGAATTGCTATGCAGCCAACAACATGCTTTGAATGATCAAGGTTGTGCAGATCGATATCTGAATCACCGGGGGTCTCGACAGCAACGAACAGTCCTCCTCGCTTCTCGAAATCGTACTTCCCTGGAAGGTTTACCCATTCTGACTGAAAACCCTGGAATCCTAAATCACAGCCAAGCTCGTTTAGTTCGTCAAAGTATGACTTGAATAGCTCAGTGACTCCCTGACGAAGTGCTGGAGGCTCATCTTCATGGCATCTTACTTCAACGATCTTTGTGTGCGCTGTCATTCTGGTGTGGTGCTGCCTTCTTTCAATAGATGGTACGAAACAAGATACAAGAGTTGGAGATACGATCAATAATGAGAGGAGTTTCCGTGTCACCATTATATGCATTATGAAGCTGCGTATTTAACACTACTCGTTGCTCGTTGCTCGTTGTTGTAGGTTGCTCGTTGCTCGTTGCTCGTCGGCTCTCTCGTTGTTGTGGCATCAGAAGAGCTCCCATAACCTGGTATTTTCCCATTATCTCCTTTCCCCGTTCTTTGGACAAAACACATTCATGGCAAACACCATCATGATGAAGTTCAATCACAAATCTATTGCACAAAAATACAGTATATTGAATATGTAAAATCCGACACTCAGGAGAAAACTTTCAATATGAGTAATTCCTTCATCACAGGTGCACGTATGCCAGATTTTAGAACGCAATGATGTTAGACGATGAACGATGACGCGTTCCCTAGTTCCGTATGACAGCAGCATGAAATAGGGAACAACAAAACTAGGTGCAAGGTTAAATTTTTTTTGTAGATAAAGGTAAACAGAAAGAAAGATTCAACTCTCAAACGAAGTCAATAAATGCTCTTCGTCGTAGGGAATATGCATGTATGGTGTGCGCTCGATCACCAACCTCGTACAATAAACTTCAATCTTCCCAAATATTTGTGCCAGGTCTTTGGTAGCCTCATTGAATCGTTCTTGTACAATGTTCCCATCTGTCTCTGGCACGCTTCCAAACCGAAGAAATGTAGAATGAATAATATTTGGTACAATCAGATTTCGATCATTCAACGCTTTTGAATCCCTCTCATAATGGGAATCATATTCTTCCTGTATGATTTTTCGCATCTTTGCAATCGTGCCATCGAAATTATTCCACAGGAAAATACCTGCCTTGGAACCAATTTGCGCACGATCAATTTCAACATGAAATGCTTCTTTCGGCCAATCTTCCCTAGCAAATGATTTATTCATGACATCGATGCATGCCTTACTGTATTCTTCTTTATTGGCTACCACGGGTGCATGATGTGGTATAAAGGAAGCAATCGTAATGTGTAAAGTATCCTTTGGGTAGAAATAAGCAGCTGGAAGATTGTTTCCATTTACTTCATAGTCCTGTGCATCAAAGATCGTTTTCAATTTTAGTAAGATTTTCTCATAGGGTCCAGTGAAGGATTGCCTTGGTGGCCAGTTTGCGATGAGGACGACGCCGAATAGTTTACCAGGTTTCTCTTCTTCTTGTATTACAAGATTTAACCACTCATCTGCCTCGAATACTGTAGAGGGTTTATCTCTTGGTTTGGTACTGCTAGTGCCCGGTTCTGTGTTATGTTGCATCTCTGACGGCATCACTCTTCAGGTTTTCAAGGTGATGTGTGATGTGTGATGTGGATGATTATTTCATTGTCAAGGTTTGAAGGTGTTTAAAAAAAAACGGAGTGAGTCTAAAATTGTTTTTTAACCGTTTTAAGTTTCCGTTGACGGAAAAATTAAAAATGATTTCATTATTTCCGGATTTCTCCCGGTTTCTGGCGAGCTTACGAAGTGTTCTTAGACATTCATACCATCCATGTTCATTGATCATTCACATCCAGATAGACTATCATAACCATATCTCTTGCCCGAGAGTAAACATAACTGAATCAAATCAAATCAATCATGACAATTCTTCAAGTGGGGAACCTGCCCTCAAATCGTCTCGCACTTACCAATAAAGTATACCTCAACCCGGCTATTCTCCACGGTCTTTTCCCTCATCCGGAATCTTCCCCAACATTCGTCGTAAAGGTCGGATCCATCCCCTATCTCGCCGATTCACATCCTGGCGTAGCTCCCGATGAAGTAGCACTCAACGGGCTCCAAAGACGTCATGCGCAATTCAGTCTTTCCACGCGTGTCGAGGTAACAGCCTACTCACCTCCTACCGATACAATCCTCAGCGCGCTCCAAATAAGTGTCGATATGTTGTCCAAAAAGGTCACGGGCGCAAAGGCGAGAGAACTTGATACAGATCGTCTTTTAGAAAATGTAATGGGAAATTATATGCATCAAATGGTTCAGCCCAATCAGATCCTAGCGATGGATTTCGAAGGGGTCAAGGTGGAACTTATTATTGGCAAACTTGATTTCCTTTCAGAGGGCTCGAACCAACCCTATGGACAAATTACTAGTCCGACGGAAATCAGTTTTAAAAAGGTACAGGGGACGAAATTGGTGACTTTGAGTGGGAGTCGGGTGGCAGGTGGGTCAGGGTCTGGTGCAAATTCTATTTTTTTGGGTGATTTTGATTTTGAGAAGCTTGGCATTGGTGGATTGGATGCCGAGTTTAATAAGATATTTCGTAGGGCCTTTGCGTCTAGGATTTGGCCTCAGCATATTATCAAGCAGATGGGTATTACTCATGTGAGGGGAATGTTGGTAAGTTCAGATGTGTAATGTTCTATGATATCTGTTGTCTCCTGAATCTTGTGTCAAAATGTTGGAGCAGTGGAGCTTACACCATTTGTGATTTTGTAATATTGTGTTGTAGCTATTTGGTCCACCTGGATGCGGAAAGACATTGATTGCAAGGCAGATTGGAAAGATTTTGAATGCCAGAGAACCAAAGATTGTGAATGGACCTGAAATTTTGAACAAATTTGTGGGAGGATCCGAGGAAAAAGTCAGAGAATTATTTGCGGAAGCCGAAAAGGAACAAGCGGAGGAAGGAGATAATTCCATGTTGCACATTATTATTCTTGATGAGATGGATGCTATTTGCAAGCAGCGTGGAACCAATAAGGATAGTACTGGTGTTTCTGACTCTGTAGTGAATCAGCTTTTGTCCAAGATTGATGGAGTTGATTCGCTCAATAACATTCTCCTCATTGGTATGACAAATCGTAAGGATATGATTGATGACGCCCTTTTGCGTCCTGGTCGTCTTGAGTTGCATGTTGAGATTGGTTTGCCTGACAAAAAGGGTCGTACTCAGATTCTCAATATTCACACAAAGAATATGAAAGAGGCAAAGCGTTTGTCTCCCCAGGCGTTGAACGGTATGGATGGAATTGCAGAAAAGACAAAGAACTTTTCAGGTGCAGAGATTGAAGGTTTGATTAAGGCTGCTTCGTCCTATGCGTTGACAAGATGCGTTGATGTAAAGGATTTGAGCAAGGCACCAGATGAAAAGAATTTGATTGTAACATTGGAAGATTTGGAGCGTGCTTTGGGGGATGTTGAACCCAAATTTGGAGCCAAGAGCACTGAACTTAAACTCCTTTACCGCAATGGCTTTGTTCCTTACGGTGAAAACTTTGATTATCTCATGGGTACAATGGAACGACTCGTGGAGCAGGGTATGTGTGTTATAATAGAATGACGTAATGAATGTTCAATTTGTAATTGTCGCTCACTCTTGTCTCGATACTAATCTCCACAGTACGAAATTCGGATAAGACACCAATCATGAGTGTTCTTCTTCGCGGACCTCCGTCATGTGGAAAGACTGCGATAGCTGCGAAGGTAGCTGTAGATTCTGGATTTCCATTTGTTCGAATGATTTCGGCAGATGAGATGATCGGGTACAGTGAATCGTCAAAGTGCAGCGTCATTCACCAGGCATTCCTCGATGCATACAAATCTCCTTTGTCGCTCATTTTTATTGACGACATTGAAAGAATTATTGACTATGTGAATATTGGGCCTCGCTTTTCAAACACAGTGCTCCAGACACTTCTAGTTTTGATGAAGAAGTCACCTCCTGATGAGGGACGTAGGTTGCTTTGCCTTGGAACCACTAGTGTACCTCATGTCTTGGACAGCTTAGGTCTCACAAACGTTTTCAGTGTTTCACAAAGTGTTAATTTACTCGAAGACGCCAGTGAGATCTCTGAGGTATTGCAGCATGCAGCACAAGTATCTTTGGAAGACGCAAAGGAGATTGCGAAGGCAATCACCAACCCAATTGGAATTAAGCAACTTCTCATGGTAGCAGAAATGGCTCGTCAATCTTCCACTAAGGATAGCGTTGACGTTTCTACTTTCATGGAATGTTTGCATACTGTCGGGTATTAAGTTTTCAACCAAATTAGTGGACCAACCATAGGCACTAGTTTGGATTCGTAAATTAAAAGTTCATACTATAATAATGATTAATACTCGCTATCGGACACTACTCTCCTCATCTCTCTTCTAGGACCAGGCAAGTCTTGTGGACGTTGAGAAGTAAGCTTAAGTCTATCGCGCTCTTGGTCGACATTAGCTACCCAGCACCGTATTCTATCACCGACTTTCATGAAGTCAGAAGGCTCCTTTCCAAATTCAAACTCGGGATGATCCATGAAGTGCAACCATCCCTGGACAACTACTCCTAATTCAACGTACGCCCCGAATGAAGTCACACGTTTAATCTCACCCCATAGCTCATCGTCTGTGGCCAAGTCCTCAAGTGGGATTCTTTCCTCAAATTCTTCTTCGTCCTCATCTTCCTCTGCCAAAGCTTCTTGAGAGAGCATACTAACCTGCATTTTCTTCAAATCTGGACTGGACTTAACAAGTGTGACAGCAATAACATCACCAGGGCTCAGTACCTGCCTTGGATGTTCGACAAATCGAGCTCTGGAGATTTGACTTACATGCAAAAGCCCATCACACTCACTGCCAATATCAACATATGCTCCAAAGGCCGTCAAAGAAATGACAGTTCCGTTGTAGGCATCTCCAACAACCATATCCGTCAAAGCAATTCTGTCTGGTGAGTTAGTTGCGAATGGTCTCTGAACCCTAGACTGATTCTTTGATTCTACCATAGCCTTTTTGTAATGCATCATCATTCTCATCTTCTTATCAGCAGCAGGTTCGCGCTTCTTCTTGTTTTTGACAGCACGCTGTTGTCCCTCCTGTACGATTCTAGCTTTTACTGCTGGGCTAAGAGAGCCCCATCTTTTATTGGTAGAAAGTTTCTCTTCCTGTCCATCGTCATCAGAGAAAAGGATTACGTCTCCCTCAGCAAACAATTGAGTTAGAGCTGGTCTTAGTGGAGATGGGACGAATCCACTCGCCGGTGCAAAAAGCGCGAGGGTTGTAATAGCAGTGAAGCACTTCATGGTTACTGTCTGATATCAAGATGAATGTTATGTTATAACCTAATTGAAACAGAGAGACCGGGTATCAACTGACTTGTACGATAGTGCTTTGGTTTGGTTTGGTTTTTGATGTTTGTTCTTTAAAAAATATTTGGTGGTGGTGAACCTTGGGGACGGACAGACGAAAAAACGCATGAAGAACCGTTTCCCTCCAAGTGGATTTTGAAGATTTGATCTTGACGTTTTTTGAGAGGAAAAAGGAGAAAGGACTTCAATATAATACACTCCATACCAACCTACTTGTTTGCCTGCCTGCCTGTCTGTAGCCATACACTACACTGGACAGCCTGCCTACTTCTTATCTTTAAATACATATTCGCAAACACTTCAGAAAAATACCAAGATTTATTATGCTTGCATCCAGAAAAGAACTAGTTGCACTCATGTGCATGACCATATCTGCCGCCGATGCGAAGAGAATGTTTGGACAGCCATCATCATTTCTCCCATCACAACACCGTTCAACTGCACTATGCACAAACACAAGACAATCAATAAAATCCACATGTCTATCAATCAGAGGTGGTTCAGACTATGATTCAGATTTCGACGATGATTCAGACTTCTCTGACGATGATCTTTTTGGGCTAGACGACAGTGGTGACCTAGAAGATGATTTCTCAGAGCAAAATACGTTATCTCTCGCAGTTCAAGCCTTTCAAAAATCTCCTCCAGTCACTAAACTGTTCCTTGCCTCTTCCTTCGTGTGTTCACTCGTGGGTTACCTCCAGAACAGAAATGATTTTCCATCCTACTTTCTCCTCGATTGGAAGGCAACTTTCACCAAGTTTCAGTTCTGGAGACCTGTCACTGCTTTTTTGAACTTTGGTCCGCTAGGATTGGGATGGCTCATGACGGCACATTTTGTGTGGACTTACATGTCGACTTTGGAGAGACTGAATCATAAGCAGCCCTACGAGTTCTGGTACATGATTTTCTTTGGATGCACCACGATGGTGATGGGATATACTTTCCTTAAAATCTCACCTCGGTTTTTGGGACACAACCTTTCAACATTTCTAGTGTATGTATGGTCGCGGTACCATGAGGGATTAGAAGTGAATATGTTTGAGATGTTTAATACAAGGGCAGAAATGCTGCCATGGTTTTTCTTGGCACAGACGTTTTTGTTGGAAGGAGAGTTCCCTACCTTGGATTTGTTGGGAATTGTTTTCGGTCATGTGTATCATTATTTGATGACTGTCGGTGGTATTGGAAGATGCCCAAAATTTGTAAAGAATTGGTATGAACATGGAGAAGATGGGTTTGCCGTGGCAATCAGAGGGGAATATAAAAAGATTTCATCTGACTTCGAAATGCAATAAGATCCTCATAAGCGCTTTATTATAAATTGAAAACGGAGAGAATCTTCTCGACTGCAACCAGTACGTTATGCTACTACTCGTAGCTAGATAGAATCGCTTTCGATTGGAATTGAAGCTATCTCGTTCGTGGTGAACTTGTATATAAAGCGAGATCTGTTGTGCAAGGTTTGTTGTAGAAGACAAAATTTTCTTGGTCAAACTTCTTCCTTTACAATTACACACATGATTTATTCCAAATTCTATGCGATGATCTCTGCACGAAGAAAAAGATGATGATATTTTGCACAGTACAAGTGGAAGATGGCACCATTGTTGATGAAGGACGCAATTTTGCAACTAAAGGTGATTGACTATCTCTTGATCATTTGTGGAAGAACCACCCCCCCCCGTTCCGGGGGGCTCATTCGTCCATCTGTCCCCTTGTTTGTCAAATTGTCAAGGCTTCTTCTGTAAACAGCCAATTTTGATATTATGATTCAGACAAAAAACAGTGGAAAGGCGATACACTATTCGGTTCTTCAACGACACCACCTGCATTTATAATATAATTACAATTCACGATACACCTCACTTAGGAAACAGACATTTATTTCCCATATGCAACAATGACAACACAACCTAACGCTTTTTCACTGCAGGTATGTATGCATGAAATACTAGTAATGAGTTTTGTTCAGACAAAGTTAAAGTTGTATGAAGCGATGTAGTAAGATGGTTTCGCGTAAGCCACGCAGCACCACCTCAGCACCTGAGGAGCAACGTATTATGCATCCGAGGACGATTGGCATCATAGACCCCGCTTATCAGTCCAGCTCCAATTCCACAGCAGGGTCTGATGGGCAGCAATATGAACACGAGGAGGGTCGGTGACGCCTTTCTTCTTGCTTCGTAGGAGAAATAGTATTGCACCAGCATCGATTTGCACCAGCCACTACATGACGTTACTACCAACGTTTGGCAAATAACAACAAAAGAACTAACACTCTCTCGCCCATCTTTACTACGACTGGCAGTTAATGAGCATACTTGAAAGCGATGATGACAGTTCGGATATAGTCTCGTGGATGGAGAATGGAAAGGGCTTCACCATCTTCGACAAGAAGAGATTCGCAAATGAAGTTCTCCCCAGGTATTTCAAAGACGTGCAATTCACTAGCTTCACCCGTAAGATGCGCAGATGGGGCTTTGCCATGGAGCGAGTCGGGCGCAATGGAGGCACCTATCATCATCCACTGTTCCTAAGAGGAGACATTCAGAGTGTTATGAAAATGCGCCCTAAAAATAGAGATTCTGAGCTTCCAGTCGCCTTGGTACAACAACCTATGATCAATGCACAACAGGGTATTGCTATGGCCACAGCTGGGAACGGTATGATGTTCTCTATGAACGAACCTCTGAATCCTCCAATCATGCCTCCCTTGGCGCCTGCTGTCCAACACCAACACGGTCACCAGCAATCAATGCAACAACAAGGATCCTCCACCTCCTCCTCTAGCGTTTTGAATACGGCCTCGGCTGATCAACAGTCCAATCCCGTTGGGATGGTTAGTAATCAAGGCTCGCAAAGCAACAACTTATTGGAGCAATTACAACAAGCGCAAGGCACTTACTTCGCATCGCTGCAACAAATATACGCACAGCATCAGGCACTTCTTGTCATGGATAGAAATATCACCTCTTCTCTGCCAGGACATGTAGGCCAGCAAGTTCTATCAACAATGATGCAGCAGCAAGGTCAAGGCCCACAATTCGTAGCGAGTCAACCAGCTCCTTTTACTCAAACATTGCAACATCAATCAGGAATGACGCCTCAAACGATCCAGCAGCGACAGATGATGCAACAATCGAGTCAAGTGCCTATGCAAGCGCTATTAGATCTCATGTCTCAGTCCTCTACGAATTCTTCTGGCTTCAGTCAGAATCCAGGAACAAATCCTCTGGGGCAGTCAAATAGAATGCAAGGACAAGGAGCGCCTCATTCGTATTCCAATCAAAGTGGTTCGAACATGTTAAGTCAAGAGGAAAATATATCGTCTTCCTCGGGAGGAACGGCTTCAAGTAGAATGCCTGAGACATCACGATCCTCAGGAGGAACAACTTCAACGGGTGGGATGATTTCAACTACACCTTCCTCAACTATGCTTCAGCGTCAACATCAATCGACTTCCTCGGGGTCTTCGAATAGTAGACGAGAAAGCGATGATTACAACAAGTATACAAATTCAGCTCGTCCGAATAAATAGAGGAGCTCTCCATGATAGATGCTGGTCGGCAAACTAGGTGTCGCTAAGCACTGCAAACCCAAGAAGTAACTGAAAAGCATGTGGCTGACCATACATTTAGCCACATGCATATCCATAACAATAGCAGCGCAGAATAACATTTATTTTTGGACTTTTGTAGGCCTTCTGAGACCTCCTATGCTATATTTTCATCGTTAAAGTGCTCATTGTGCAGCTTTTCTTCAATGTGGTCCAAAACTGATCCTGACAACTACTTAATTCTTCTTTCCCATGGACGCATTCTGGAACCTTTGCTTAGATATTATTGACGTGCTGGCATACAGTACGGAATAGCAGCGACAGAATCGA
>Ga0115005_10003925_pt1 | contig 11901 bp, 10 predicted proteins | sample ArcOceMetagenome_FD_87163 | JGI IMG/M metagenome (GOLD analysis project Ga0115005, IMG submission 87163) | Marine eukaryotic phytoplankton communities from Arctic Ocean - Arctic Ocean - Greenland ARC118M Metagenome | ecosystem: Environmental > Aquatic > Marine > Oceanic | place: Arctic Ocean...
CATTTTCTCCAAAAAAATAATTCCAGACCGTAGGGTATGCAATGATTTTTTTGAAAAAACTAGCAAAAAAATTCCCTCGTCAAAATTCTATATTTAATAATGACCAATTACTTGCTAAAAATTAAGTTGATATACATGCGGATTGGCCGCTTCGCAGACGATTACAGGAGAATATAGTTTTAAATTTGGGAGACCGTCAGCGAAGCGGCCGTCTACTGTCCACCATTCCAGAAAACGATGTGGAAACCCCATTCTCTTTTGGTTTAAAAATAAATAATAAAAAAGTTAAATTTGTGCGTTTTTAGAATGACTTTGAAAAATTAAAACTCTTTTTTACCGAGTAAAAAAATAATATGAATAACTCTTCCATTTTTCAAAAAGCCCTTCCGCATGTGGTGGCAATTTTAAGTTTTTTAGTGATTTGTAGTATGTATTTTTCTCCTCAATTGAATGGGAAAATTGTGCAAGCAGGCGACACTATTTCAAGTCATGGAATGTCTCGTGAGATGGTCGATTTCCTGGAAGAAACTGGGGAGCGTACCTTGTGGACCAACACCATGTTTGGGGGAATGCCGACGTATCAAATCGGAGCAGTTCAACCGACCAATTCCTTGAGGTATGTAGAAAAGACGATGCGGTTATATATTCCTCGGCCGATTGGATATTTCTTTGCGATGATGGTGGGATTTTATATTACCATGCTTTTGTTTGGGGTCAGCCCTTGGGTGAGTTTGATTGGGGCGATAGCTTTTTCCATTACGACGAATAATCTAGTTTTGTTTGGTGCAGGGCATATGACGAAACTGCGGACGTTTGCATTTTTTGGATTTATGTTGGTGGGAATTGTGATGGCTTTTAGGAAAAAATACCTACCAGGAGCAATTCTATTTGCACTTGGATTAGGGATTAATTTATATGCCAATCATGTTCAGATGACTTATTATTTGTTTATGGTTTTCTTAATTTATGGTTTGATTGAATTGGTTCGACATGCTCAAAGAGGAGAAATGCAGTCCTTTGGAAAAGCGGTGATGTATCTGGGAATTGGCGGACTTTTGGCCATCGGGTCAAGTGCGACGAGTTTGTTACCTACCTATGAATATCAAAAAGATACGATGCGTGGAAATCCAATTTTGACCAAGGAAGCCAATGTGGTGGAGACGAGCAGTAACACCAAAGGTTTGGATTGGAAATATGCGATGCAATATAGCAATGGTTGGTTGGATTTGTTTTCGTCGTTTATTCCAGGGGTAGTGGGAGGAGGAGGAGCGGAGCCAGTACCTTCGAATTCTGCCTACGCCAAAGAGATAAAAAGATCAGGGGGAAATACTAAGAACTTGAAGTTACCATTGTATTGGGGATCGGTTGGGAAAACAGTATCCACGGCGGGGCCGATCTATTTTGGAGCAGCGGTATTTTTCTTTTTTCTACTTGGAATGTTGATTGTCAAAGAACCGATAAAATGGGGAATTGGCGGAGGAGTTTTGTTGACGATGTTGCTTTCGCTGGGGGATAATTTTGAATTTTTTAATCGGATCTTTTTCGATTATTTTCCATTGTACAGCAAGTTTAGAACACCCAATTCCATTCTTGCGATCACCGCATTTCTAGTTCCCGTTTTAGGGACTTTAGCTATTTCTGAAATCGTTAGCGGCAAAACCAAAAAGGAAGAATTGCTAAAACCATTGTACATCGCAACTGGTGTGCTGGCAGCGATTTGTTTGTTTTTTGCATTAGCGGGTGGATCATTTTTTGATTTTACATATGCTGGTAGAGATGCGAATTATGTGTCTAATTATAAAATGAATTTGGATTTATTAAAAGCAGATCGAGCGGCGCTGATGCAATCGGATTCTTTGAGATCGTTGGGAATCATCTTGGTTTCGGCAGGTTTGATTTGGGCATTTTTGACAAATAAAATCAAGCAGAATATTTTGCTAGTTGGTTTGGCAGTCATCACGATTGGAGATTTATGGTCAGTTGGGAAAAGGTATTTGAACGAAGATAATTTTACTAACAAAAAGAAATATGAAGTTTACAAAAAACCTCGACCTGTTGATACTCAGATTTTAAGTGATAAAGATCTACATTATAGAGTGCATGATTTTACCATCAATGCCTTCAATTCTTCTTCGACCTCTTACTTTCATAATACGATCGGAGGATACCATCCAGCGAAGTTGCAACGAATTCAGGATTTGATTGAACGAAATATTTCGAGTGAAGATAATTCACTTCGGAAAGGTTTTTCTTCCCCCGCCAGCAATGAACTTTTTGGAAATATTCCAGCTTTCAATATGTTGAATACCAAGTATTTTATTGGAAGTCCAGATGCAGCTCCCATTCGAAATCCTCGTGCGATGGGCAATGCTTGGTTCGTCGATCAGGTGCAACTGGTGGAAACTCCGAACGCTGAAATTGATGCTTTAAAAGGTTTGGATGTTGCTTCGACTGCTATAGTTCACCAGGAATTTTCTGATTATGTCAATGGTCTTAATTTTTCCAAAAATGGATCCATAAAACTGACTAAATATCAACCGAATCACATGACTTACGAAAGTAATGCGACAAGTGATCAGTTGGCATTATTTTCTGAGGTTTGGTATGGGTCGAACAAAGGATGGCAAGCATACATCGACGGAAATGCGGTAGATCATATTCGTGCGAATTATATTTTACGTGGATTGAAAGTTCCTGCGGGACAGCATAAAATTGAATTTGTTTTTGCTCCAAAATCTTATTCGATTGGAAAAATAATTACGTTGATTTGTTCTTTGGCGATTGTTTTAGCTTTTTTATGGTTTGCTTATACTTCAATGATGAAACTAAAAGAGGAGGATACGCTTGTGGGAAAAGTTGAAGCAAAAAATAAAGAGTTGAAGAAAACAACTTCGAAAAAGAAGAAGAAATAGTTTTTGGTTATGGGAAAGGGATCCGATCCCTAAACATTTCACTTCGACAAAGAATTATGAAGGAAAAGCAGTTGAAAAAAAGAGTACTAATCATCACTTACTATTGGGTTCCCATGGGCGGCTCGGGCGTTCAACGGTGGGTAAAGTTTTCCAAATATTTACCTGAGAATGGTTGGCAACCAGTAATTTATACTCCTTCCAATGCTGACTTTCCTTTGCGGGATGAGTCATTCCTAGCGGATGTTCCAGAGGGTTGTGAAGTGATACGACAACCGATTTGGGAACCTTATCGTCTTGCGTCTCTTTTTTCCAATAAAAAAAGCCTAAATACTGGGATGCTCCGCACGGGAGAAAAATCAACTTGGAAAGATAACTTGCTCAACTATGTTCGGAGTAATTATTTTATTCCTGACCCGCGAGTTTTTTGGGTAAAAAAATCTATTAAATTTCTAACAAAGTATTTACAAGAAAATCCAGTTGATGTAATTGTCACCAATGGCCCACCGCATAGTATGCATTTGATTGGCTTAGGTTTAAAGAAAAAATTAGGCATAAAGTGGGTGGCAGATTTTCGAGATCCGTGGACGAATATTGATTTTTATCATTCGCTAAAATTGAGCAAAAATTCTGATCGAAAACATCGTGCTTTGGAAAAAGAAGTGGTTAGTTCAGCTGATCTTGTAACGGTGGTGGGCAAGTCGATGCAGGAGGAATATCTTGAATATTCAGATAATGTAAAAGTGATTACGAATGGCTACGATCAATCTATTTCCCAAAAAGAAATAGTGCGTGATGTTAAATTTTCCATGGCTCACATCGGCCTGATGAATGCAGATCGAAATCCAAAAATGTTGTGGAAAATTTTGAAAAAAATAGGAGAGGAGCAGCCTGGATTCTTAGCTGATCTAGAAATTAAATTGATTGGAAAAGTAAGTGGGGATGTTTTAAATGCTATCGAAGAGAATAGTTTGACGTTGCAGTTGAAACTGATTGATTATGTTCCTCATAGCGAAGTTCATGGTTTGCAACAAGCTTCGCAAATACTTTTGTTAGTCGTAAATGATACGCCGAATGCGAAGGGTATTTTGACTGGAAAAATCTTTGAATATTTGATGGCTCGACGACCGATTTTAGCGGTTGCACCAGAGGATGGAGATTTGGCAGAAATTATTAATCAGACGGAATCGGGGGAAGTTTTTGGTTTTTTAGAAATGAAAAAATTGGAAGTTTTTATTTTGAAATCCTATGCTGATTATAAAAAGGGAAGTTTGGAAATTCAATCTCATAGTATTGAAAAGTATAGTCGGCGGAATTTGACGAAAGATATGGTTTCCCTTTTTGAGTAATTTCCATTGACTGGCTAAAAGTCAGTCAATGGAATGAGGTTTAAATTATTTCCCAAAATAACCTTTTAATTTTTCCCATCCACTTCTCACCATTCCATTCACATCAGGAGAAATTTCAAGATACAAAGTCAACCCACCATAGACAATCGTCAATAAAACCGAGCGTAACATTATATTTACAATTGGGTGAAAATTAAATGGAATAAAATAAATCATTGCCCAACACAACCCCCCGAGCAACAAAGTTTTCACCGTAGCAAAAGTAAATGGTTGCATTTTAAAGTTGATCCAAATGAAGATCAACTTCACCAAATTGAATAAACTCAAGGAACAAAAAGTAGCGATCGCAGCACCTACGATTTCATATTTAGTGATGAAATATAAATTGGAAGCAATGTTTAAAATGGCTAAAATGAATAAAGCGTAAAAATTGAATTGGTACTTTTTGGAGAACCCGATGATGTCGGTATTGACACTTGTAGCCAAGTCTACCAGTTTTGCCAAACCTAAAAATAAGACCACATTGACACCAGTTCGAATCGTATCAGAGTTCGGCATCACCTCGATCAAATCATAAATCGAACCCCAAATTCCTAGAAAAACAAACGAGCCAATGATGAGCAAAACCGTCGATGATTTTTGATAAATCATCTTAATGTTTTCCAAATCATTCGCCTCCCAGCTCGCCGAAATGATCGGCGAAGAAATAGCAATAATTCCTTTGGCAGGCTTCGAAATTACTTCGGTTATTACTAAGGCAATGGCATATATTCCTGTCGAGGTTATATCAATCATCGCAGCGACCATCAAGGTATCAATCTTAAATGCAAGCTGACTTCCCAAAGCATTGAGCAGACCAAAAAGAGAAAACTTCTTAATCTCTTTTTGTAAAGGAGGCTTGATGAAATTTAAATTTAATTGGAAGAAAAGTTGCCCCAACGATTTGGTGTAAATCAAAAAGCCAATCAAAACCAACACATAATTTAAGATGATTCCAATCACGAAAAACTGTGTGGTAATGAAATTTCCCAAAAATAAAAGTGCCAAGACAGGAACCGTTATTTTAATAAATAATTCAAAAATATTAGGAATGACCACCCGATTAAAATTGGAAACATACTTATAAAAAATCGCATTAAAAGTGAACAGGAAAACCATCGGAACGAGGTAGTAAAAGTATTCTGTGAGCAAATCAACGCTCTCACTTCTTTTCAATAATACATCGAGTAAAAAATACTTGAGGAGTGGAAGGCAAACTAAAAAAAATATAAAACCGATCGAACTTCCAATTAATAGAAAACCTAAAAAGCCATGATGACCAGTTTTTAAATCTTTAAATCTTGGGAAAAACTTTACCGCATGAGTACTCAGTCCAAGTGAGAAAAAAGAAACGGTCAGCATAGTCGCATCAATGATTACTTTGAAGAGACCATATAATTCAGGTACTCTTGGATAGATGAAAATGGTACTAAAAAGTCCAATCACTACTCCAAAATAACTGACCATCGTATGTTTTAAACCTTGTCTTTGTATGACACCCATGTAGGAAAATTAGGAATGATTTTTTATAAAATTGAATAATCGTTCACTTGCTAGTCCATCATTATGTTGATGAAATCGCTCGGTTATTGCTTTTCTTCGCAGCTCATCTTTTGCTGGATTTTCAAGGTTGTTTTGGATACTTTCAATGAAATCTTTTTGAGTGAAAACTTTATCGCCACAAATTATCTCTTCAAAATCATCATAAAGAAATCCCCTCGCGTTTTTATATTCCTCAAAATCATAAGGCAAATATATAATTGGTCGATCTAACAAAAGAAAGTCAAAATATACGCTCGAATAATCTGTCAACAAAATATCACAATCTAAAAGCATCTGCTGAATATCAAGATCATTATTTTCAGAAGTTTTTAATTTAACGTTGGGATTTTCTTTGAGGATATTTAAAAGTCTCTGATTAGTTGAATCTTTTTTGTGCGGTTTGATTATGATTTCAAGATTATTTTTTGATAAAAAATCATAGAGTCCTTTTTTATCAAAATCTTCAAATGGAAAGAACTCAACGGAAGATGTTTCTCTAAAAGTAGGCAAGTATAAAATTTTGACTTTTTTATCAGTTCTCTGCCTTTTATCCTTTTGATTAAAAAAAATATCATTTCTTGGAATCCCAAATATTTTAAACTGCTCTTTGTGTAGGGTGTTTTTAAAAGCTCTAATGATGGTATCTCGCTCCGTTTTTGAAGAAACTAAAAAATAATTGAGATTCAGATTTATTTTTTCGCCCGGTTTCGTATTCAGGTATCCAATTTTTTTGATTGGATTTCCATGCCACATATTAATGACTATTTGTTTTTTTGTGGAAGGAAGAAAAGGGAAAATATCATCATTTCCATTAGAGATCAAAACGAATTTAGAACGAAAATATGCCATCAATGCTTTTATCGAAAAAGCATACACAAGGTGTTTTCCAAATTTATCTTTTAAACTTGAATAGAGTTTTTTATTTTTTGTCAGCAAATAGATTTCGAAATCAGGTAAGTTTTTTTTTGTCAAAAATTCAAAAAAATACTTGCTATTATCATTGTAAAAACTGGCATTTGGAATTCCGATCAAAATCGATTTTTTGTTTTTTGGATAAAATTCCCCCATCCATTTTAATAGATTTCTAAACGCATTTTGTAAAATATTTTTCATCATAAATCTAATCGAAATCTCGCGTGGTTAAATATTTTCGAATCAATTCAATATCAGGATGAAAGTCCATTTCCTGCCAAGAGGTATGTGGGATTTCTAATTTTTGAATTTCTAAACCATTCTCATCAATAAATGAATTATAAATTTCCAACCAAAATTTATTTCTATATTCCATATTTTTAGCTAACTCGATTAATTTTTCGACAAAATTTTTTCGAGCTACAGCGCCACTCACAATACTCAATCCAACGGATTCTGCAGAAGTATTTGACAATGGAATATCCTTATGAACTCTAGTGATTTTATCATTTTTTCCAAAACTCACTTTCATATCATCATCATCAAATTCCTCTTTGAAGTCAATGGTTAGAAAAATTCCTTCTCGGTTATTCACCTGTCCAATGACATCATCATAAGTACCTGGACGATATAGATTATCTCCATTCGTAATCGCAAAATCTTTTTCTTCCATCAAATGGTGCGCAACCCAAAGGGACAATAGATTATTGGAAACATCATAAAATGGATTGTAAACAATTTTATAATTTATTTTTCCAGTATAATTTTTTTTCATATGTTGTTCAATCTGATCAGTCAGATATCCTGTGATCAAAACTACCTCGTCGATGTTTTTTGATTCGATTGCATTTTGAATTTGTTTGTCCAAAAGCGTCAAGCCTTTTCCTGTGTCCAATAAAATTTTAGGAGTAGTTTTGGTTAATGGCCAAAGTCTAGTTCCTTTTCCAGCTGCTAATACAAATAATCGCATATTGTTATTTTTAATTTGATATTTAATAGAATATTACTAGCGATGAAAGAATAAGTTACTCAAGTGTGCAAGTTATTCTTTCATCGTTATTTAGGTCTTAATTTTTTTAATTTTTATCAAAATATAAACTCATCCACATTTCTAGGTTTAATAACATCCAGACTTTTAACCCCACCGAATGATTGTTCAATAGTTCTTTTGAATGCAAAAGGTTTTCAATCTTTTTTGCATTATAAATATTTCTATTTTTTGCCTTTTGACTCAAGAGAATATCAAAGCACATACTTTTAAAATCCTTTCCCAACCACTTGTGAATTGGAACGGGGAATCCTACTTTTTTTCGATACAAAATCTCATCTGATAGATAAGGTTCCATTGCTTTTTTCAAAATATATTTAGGGGTATCGTACACCTCGCTGATTTGGGAAGAATTTAAATTAAGCGCTTGGGTAAATGCATTTTTATCATTCCACTTAAGTTTATATTTCAATGGAATGCTCAATGCAAACTCGACCAATTCATGATCGACAAATGGAACTCTTGCTTCCACCGCTGCTGCCATAGTTGTCGTATCCACTCTTTGCAATAATCCTCTGATGTGAAATTTTTCAAAAATCCACATATATTGATCGGCAAGTGGTAACCCTTTTACCTGATGAAATGAATCTGAAAAAAGACTATTCAAAGCTTTATCATTATCCAATAAAGCATTGAAATCATTGCTTAAATAAGATTGTTTATCTTTTTGAGAAGTGTATTGATATTGGCCTAGGAAGTGATCGAGGACAGAATTAAAATCTCCTTCTTTATATTTTTTAGAGATGTTTTCAAAAAGTTCCTTTGAAGGTTGTCCGCTAGTCATCCGTTCGTAATCATATGCACTTTGAAAAATTCTTCCGTAACCACCAAAAATTTCATCTGCACCTTCTCCGGATAAGACTACCGTAAAATGTTTTTTCAATTCTTTAGACATTCTAAAAAGGGCAGGTTCATTGGCAATTCCTAGCGGAGCATCTTTGAACGAAATTAACTTTTCCATAGAGGATAAATAATCATCAGGAGAAAAAACTATTTCGTGATGTTCTGTTTTATATCGATCAGCGACTTTGCGAGCATAAGCAAATTCATTATAGCCTTCCTCCTCAAAACCAATAGTAAAAGTCTTTACTTTTTGATTATTATCTTTATCCATCAAGGCAACGATTGCACTTGAGTCTACTCCTCCACTCAAGTAGGCTCCAATTTCAACATCCGAAACCATTCTACTTTTTACCGACTTGAGCAAACGTTCTTGAACTTGCTCGATGTAATATTTCTCACCTAAATCTTTTTTCTCTTGGTAAATAGGCAAACTCCAAAATTCAGTTTTTTCAATTTGTCCATCCTTTGAAATTTTCAAATAATGCCCTGGATCTAATTGGGAAATATTGTCAAAGAAAGTTCCCTCCCCCAAGGGGTAACGGTAACTCAAATAACTTGAAATTCCAGTTGCAGAATAACTTGTTTGGAAATTTGGGTAAGCTAAAATCGTTTTTGGTTCAGACCCAAAAATCAGTTTATTATCAAATTGGCTGAAGTACAAAGGTTTGATTCCCAGTCGATCTCGGATTAAAAAAATTTCTTTTTTCAAAGTATCATAAATACACATGGCAAACATTCCATTCAATCGCTGAACAAAATCAATTCCCCAATGTGCAAATGCTGCCAACAAAACTTCGGTATCTGATTTACTTTTAAAGGTGAATCCTTTTTGACTTAACTCATTTTTGATTTCCATGAAATTATAAACTTCCCCATTATAGGAAATCCAATATCGATCTTGATAAACCATTGGCTGCTTCCCGGCAATTGATAAATCAATGATACTTAATCTGCGATGTCCTAAGGCAACCAAGTTATCCAAAAAAACACCTTCCCCATCTGGTCCTCTATGTTGAATCGTATCAGTCATCTTTTGAATAGTTGACCGATGAACTTGTGAGCCACCAAAATTAATTACGCCTGTAATTCCGCACATGTGTTTAAAATATATTTTATGTTTTTGATTAAAAGTGTTAGAGTAAGTAAAATTAAATTTTTTAAGGTTACTCTAATTTGTATTTCTATGATCAATCAAATCAAAAAAAGCTTCCGCTCTTTTTTGTTGACTATAATTTTTAATAATTCTATTCCTCGCTTTTTTCCTTAAATCGTTGGATGATGAATTTTTCAAAATTGAATGTAGCAGTTGCTCCAAAAGTTTCGCATTTCTTTGTTCCAAAACAAAACCAGTCTCACCAATTATTTCTGGAAGTGCATTCACTCTGGAAACGATCGGAATGCACTCACACAACATTGCTTCACAAAGCGCCACTCCAAAACCTTCATAATTGGATAACTGAAAATAATAGGTAGCCGCTTGCAATTTCTCTTTCAATTTTTCGGGAACAAGTCTGCCATGGCAAATTACATTGGTCGGTATTTCTTTTTTTTCTAAATCATTTATTCCTACAAAGTGAAAAGTATGCTCAGGAAATTTTTCAGCCACTTCCAAAATCAATTTACCGCCTTTTAAAAAGAATTGGCCATTAGACAATACGGTAATAAATGACTTTTGATTTCTAATGATGGTTTTATTTGGTTCCCAATTCGATATTTTTAATCCGTTAGGAATCACTTGATAACTTGTTTTTACGCTGGGCAAATGATGTTGAAATCCTTGAAAAATTGGATAATCAGTAAAGTAATTATTTTCATAAAAAACTAAGGATTGACTCACCGGTAAAAGTTGGCTGCACCATTGATAGGATTTTTTTAAAATAAACTTTAACCAAGGTTTTCTCAAATCCCCATAATTCAATTCTGGAAATGCTGCGCAATCTGTTCCATTCAGAATGATAAAAGTAGGAACATTCCTCACCTTACCAATCAACGATGGTAAGAAAGACCAATAGCCTCCAAAGGAAATGATGATCGCTTCACAGTTAAAACTATGGAAGAGTACAAAAAAGAATTGTTGAATGATGTATAAAGGTGTGAGGTGTTTTTTTGACCAATTATAAATATTGGGAATCGTATTATATTTTTCAGATAAGAAAGATATATCTTCTTTGACAAAGGTGCTCCATGAAGGTGCGATGTAAATAATTTTTTTTTTACGAAAATCGGTTTCCATTAAATGAAAATTAGTCAAACAAATTTAAAGTCAAATGTAAAACGTTCAGCGGATAACGTCAAACGAATTTACCATTTATGTTTAAAGATATCCACATCAATATTTTCTAGATGATCTTTTGTAAAACAATAAATATTATCAAGGTCTCTTAATTCTTCTTCGTTTTCTACTTCAATTAATTTTGATTGAGTGCTACTTGATTTTTCTAATTGAAAAATTTTGTAATCGTTAATTTCGCTGATGAAATTAAAAATTGAAAGATCACCATCATTCAATCTTTGTAATCGCTTCACGTACTCCACACAAATAATTGGGGGATTTGATTTTAAAAGTTGTTGTGCTCCTTTCAACACATAAATTTCAAACCCTTCTACGTCAATTTTAATAAATTTAACTATAGTTATTTTTTCAGATTTTAAAACTTCATCAAGTACTAAAATATCGACCACCTCATGATGAGTAGGTGCATCATTATGATCCACTAATGATGGGCTATGAATGTCAGTATATAATTTGAGTTAATTTTTTTCTTGGCCAAGTCCATTGTTAAATGGCTTAATGTTTTGGCATTTATTTAATGCTTTGTTACTGCTCAGGATTTCAAATCGCTCGCTCTGTGGTTCAAAAGAAAGTACCCTTCCTTTTCCAACATGTTGACTTGCAAAAATGCTCATCAATCCAATACTTGCACCTACGTCAATAAAAATATCACCTTGGGTTAAGCAATTTTTAATAACCTGCAAAGTACCTACTTCGTAAAACCCAAGATGGTAAGTTTCTTTGCCACCATTGGGATGAACATTCATTCTAAAATTATACTTGTTAGGAACTTCAACTTTTGAAGTTAACTCTGGCAATAAAATAGAGCTAACTAACCGAGCAAACTTTCGACTTCCAGGAAATCTAATTTTATTAAAAAGTAAGTCATTTTAATCAATAGTACGGTAACTTTTTTTTGAGAATTTGTTACAAAAAAAGGAAGTATTAACTTGGTTGAATGCAACTTCAAACCAATAATACTTCCAG
>Ga0115005_10003926_pt1 | contig 11900 bp, 10 predicted proteins | sample ArcOceMetagenome_FD_87163 | JGI IMG/M metagenome (GOLD analysis project Ga0115005, IMG submission 87163) | Marine eukaryotic phytoplankton communities from Arctic Ocean - Arctic Ocean - Greenland ARC118M Metagenome | ecosystem: Environmental > Aquatic > Marine > Oceanic | place: Arctic Ocean...
CTCCATCCTCCACATCTCTTTTGAACGCGTCCAATCCCTCTGTAATCGCATGACCGACTTGAGCATAACTTTTACAAAACTTTGGCATAAATTCTGTATGATGCGGGTGAGAAGTCATCCCCAACATATCATGATAAACCAGCACCTGCCCTGATGTATAACCTCCAGCACCAATACCAATTGTGGGGATTTCGAGGGTATCAGTGACAGCCTTTGCAACGTTTGCTGGGACGCATTCTAGCACAAGTGCAAAGGCACCTGCATCTTGGAGTCTCAGGGCTTCGTCTATCATTTTGCGTGCGCGTGTTGCTGTACGTCCTTGTGCACGGAATCCTCCAATAACTGAAATTGCCTGGGGTGTAAGACCGATGTGGCCCATGACAGCGACTGTCAGGATTGGATAAAATGGTGAAGAATGTGAGTTTTTTAGTAGCGTAGTGTAGTAGTGTACACGTACCGGTATAATTTCAAATTGCTGTAGAAAAAGTTTAGAAGCTTTTCTTTATCAATCAAAGCTTCGATTCTCTATGGACATTATGAGTGATCTCACCTCCCCCGTCTACGATATGACGAATGGTATCAGCACGGTGTTTGCTGCCGCCTTCGAGTTTGATAGCATCCATCCCTCCCTCTTTCACAATGCGATATGCATTTTTCAGGCCAATATCCAGATCATTGTATTCATAAGATCCAAAGGGCTGTTTCAAAAGTAGAAGAAATTGTTTGTTTTAGAAATGGACAGGCACACAGCACTTATATGTTCATCAAACGCCACAGTTAGGAGACACATTGTTTGATTTCTGTATTATGGCAGTGTCTATTGATGACATCCAGAACGTGTACCCCACAAGAGCCAGAGTTCCGTGTGCACATAAAAATGAATATGTTCTTACCATATCACCAATCAGCAATGGTTTCTTCGGCTTAGGTTTAGAACACCAATTCATGCTCGCCGAGACGCCCCTATTGACAGCCTGACAATGATGAATCATCTGATCAAGAGTCATGGGTTGGGTATTATCAAACCCCAATTCTACCATTGCAACTGAGTCTCCGACGAGTATAACATCAATATCAGCTCGTTGTACGTGTATTGCGGAAGGATAGTCGTAAGCTGTGACCATTGTTATTTTCTTTCCTTTCCTCTTTTTCGATGCAAGGGATAATGCGGTGACATTTCGAGAAAGTGTTTGTGGATTATTCTTCCGGAGCGTTTGGCGTTGAATTTGACTCAGTATGAATCTGGTAGTTGATCTGAGGTGTGACATACTCGAAGAAACAGACGATATGAACTGATGTTGATACAGGTCTGTTTGTTTCAATGGCACCTGCCTCCTCCTTCACTAATATTCTAAATGGTGTATGGGGTATGGGTGTTTATAATTGTTGATGATGATGTCTTGATGATTGATGATGTTCAAAGTAATTTTATGTGCGTCGTTTTGAAGCAATTTCAAATTGCGCGCCCGTCTTGCGACAGTCAGTTTTTTTGGAACCAAGCTCATCATTCAAACTTTGAACTTTTACCGGATGAAATTTTCATACCCACATTATTATCACACAATACCATTAGTCTAGTGTAATCAGTATTCATAGCCATCTTCAATCTTGTGCGAGCTCTTTGTGGATCAATCTACAATATTCAATATATTTACATCTTTCGGTGCCTGTTCACGATCCCTCGGTCCCATCGTTACCAGTACCTGGTACACTTTGAATAACACACAAACCACCTTCACTCCTAGACAGAGGTCCAGCGTTGTTAGGTGATCATCAATACTGTATCTCAAGAAAGAATCAATCCCGTTCATTTACTCTTGCTATACACTTTCAATTTCAAATGGATCGGATTTCCAATCACAATACATCATCAAAAGGTGCCAAAATACCAAATGAAGTCAAACACCTGATTGCAGGTGGCCTAGCAGGAATGGTAGCCAAAACATTCGTCGCACCCATTGACAGAATCAAAATATTATACCAAGTCACATCGGCACCTTTTCGATTAAGAGATGTACCACATGTTGCTTCTCAAATAATCAAACAAGAAGGTCTCTCCGGTCTATGGAAGGGAAATACGGTAACAATGATTCGCGTTTTTCCATATGCCGGCATACAATTCATGGTATTCAACAGGGTGAAATCATATTTTATAGATGGGCATGAACATGAATATTTAACGTCCATGTCGGGCAATGAAAGAATATTAGCAAATCTGACTCGCAGAAATTCGTCGGAAAAGAATAAAATGTGGGCTATGACAACCACGGAAAGCTTAATTGCGGGATCTTCTGCCGGGGCAGTTTCTGTGTTGGCAACGTATCCTTTAGATTTGACAAGAGCTCAGTTAGCTGTTTTGAAAAAACAAAAAGGGCGACGAAATGTATTTTTGAGTGTGTTATTTTCGAACTATGGTAACGGGGGTATGGGAGGGCTTTTTCGGGGGATTACGCCTACTTTACTCGGAATGTTACCCTACGCTGGCGTCGCTTTTACGATAAATGAACAGGCGAAGAGACAGGTATGTTCCATAATGTATTTTTATCAATGCTCTCTTATATTATCTCGCACCGGCACATACTAAAAAAATATTCCTCCATCTCTAATAGATATATGATGTATACAAACGGGATCCAACAATTTTTGAAAAGATGATGTGTGGTGGGTTGTCGGGTCTTTTCGCTCAATCAATAACATATCCCTTTGAGGTCACCAGACGGAGAATGCAAACCATCGGAGTTCTATCAAAATCAGGGGCTTCAGCGGTCAATGTGTTAGGCGGAAATGTAGAGACAAAAGTGGCACAAAACGCTGCGCGACTAGCTGAGCATGCTGTAGAAGGTGCGCAGACGAAGTCGCCGTCAATGTTTCGAATCATGAAACAAGTCATGGCAGAACAGGGGGTGGGTGGATTTTTCAAGGGACTAAGTATGAATTGGGTCAAGGGCCCAATAAGCTTTGCCTTCAGCTTTACAGTATTTGATTTAATCAAGGAAAGGATTGACCACGAGGAACGAGAGTGGAGGCAGACAATATAGCAAATACTGCATAGAATATTGTTGGAACAATAGAGAATATATTTTGTTTGAACATTAAATTTATTCTCAACACGGAAGCATACACGTAGCCAATATGATGCGTGTTGAGTGACTTGAGTGTATATATGTATGTATGTACGTGATATCAAAGATACCATCCTTTCATTTCCCATTGGCGGCCCGAGCTTGCTGTGCCTTCCTCTGAGCGTTTTTCTTGTGAATAATCATCTCCTTTCTCTTTGCTTCATCGGGTCTAGTCTTCGAACCGTTCTGCCTATTGAGACTGCCCTTACTTTTACGACTGTAGAATTCCATTGCATCAGTGTCGCCCAAGACGTCGTGTTCATGAATAACCCCTCCTCCGCCTCCTCCGCCTCCGCCACCATCGTACTCGCCATCTTCTGGTTCTTCGTGAATAATCATGGACCTCAAATCTCCAGTGCTTTTTGTGCACCTTTTGATAGCACTAATTACCAGCTTGGGTCTATTTGCTTTTCGGCGTTCGGCTGCTTCCTTTCTTAAATTATGTTGGTGCTGCACCACCATCTCCTTCTTTTTCTTCTCTTCATCGGCACGCGCCTGTGCATTGAGCATAATTATATCCTTAAAGCTGGGGACTTTTTTCATGGCAGGTGTGTTTTTCTTTTTGTGAGATAACAGCACAGCATCGTTGGCGAATGAACTAGTTGTGGCTAAGGACTGGTCATCTACGCTTTCTGAACAATCAATGACATACGAGTCTTCATCATGAAGATGTGACAATTCTGGGGTCGACATGCAGCGATGAACTATGTTTTTACTGACAGTATTGGTAAAATTAGTTTCTCTAATGGGAGAGTTCAATTCTTTTGGGACATCATCCATCGCTTCATCGGAGGACAGATTTTCCCACTCATCTGAAGATTCGTCAGATTCTATGATAGACATTGGTGCCGGCCCTTTGTCCTGCCCAACTGGTAGCTGTGGCCAGCTATCACTGTTGTCAGGATGAAGATCAGGTGTTTCTTCCACTAAAGAAGTCTTGCTTGCTGCTTCCGATTCTTTCATGATGCACGATTGGGGTTCTTTCATTATTGGCATGATCTGTAGAATGTAACGTTTGAATATTGAAATGTATGCAATCCTTACTGTATCCTTCGGAATATTCCGTGTGCACGTACACGTACCCCGAAATTTCAATTTTAATGATGACAAGGCAGCAAACACAAAGGTACGTATTGGCTAAAAATCAATCAATCTCTATGATCTTTGAAGTTCAGTTGAACCTGATGATGGGCTTATTATTAGTTTGGTGATTTCATTGTTCTCTGAAAGCTCAATCGTACGCGCGGACTGGAGCGCGCGATATTCCGGTAAAATCTCTATTTTACCTGGACTTCAACTGTTTAGAAAAATCTGAATGGACAGAGATGAACAGCCACACATGCGATGCGAGATGATCTTTGCGCAATTGGCTGTGAAAAGGAACGTTTAACATGGTGGTATCAACAGAAAGTGATTGTTTGGTTGAACAACATTGTCATTGAAGTGGAATTGATTTGATGAATGTCTTGCAAATTTAAATTTATACGTTACCTCAATTTTAGCCTCTTTTTCTTATATGACTGAGCTTGTTTCTGCTTTCGTTTCCAATCTAATGTCAAGACCTTTCTTTCATCATCCCATTTAACCTGATCAGCCTCTGCTACCTTGGGGTTTTCCATGCTTGCAAGAATTGCATCAATCCCTTCATTTGCATTGAAAAATTGTGTCGAATATATATTGAGTTCCTCTTTGCCAAACGTCAATCCTCGTCGCTTCTTCAGATTAATTACATCCGGTTGGGGTTGATCACTCTTTGGCTGACTAGTTTTTTGTGCTCTGCCATCGCGGTCATCGTGTTTGTCTTTGTTCTCTAATACATCAGAGCTCTCCTCCTTATTCTCTAGCTGAGGACTTGGCTGAAATGAAAATGAAAATCCTCCACTTGAAGATTGATCATGTTTGCTGATAGCAGCTTGATCAAACATTGAACTCATTTGGAAACCCGTTGTGCCTTTCCCAGTTCTTTCTTGTTGAAAAATATTTTCAAGCTTCTTCTGCTCATAAACTTGTTCCTTTTGGTCAGCAATTGTATTATTCTCTTCTTTCAAATCTTGGGGTTTATCATCATTATGGTCGTCATCCATATCCACATTTTCTGAGCCATCTTTATTGGCGCTGGAAACTTGTGAGTTACCGTCAGAATCGTCGTCTAGTTCCTCATCAGATACCACTGAACTCGAACTTGAGGATGCGCCATCTTCGGATTCGCTGCCTTCGTGTTCACCATCTTCGACGAGTTCTTCTTCACCTGGATCTTCGGTCTTCACTTCGTAATTGGTCGCAGATGCCGCAAATGGGTCATACCTCTGCATCATACCGGATGCGTCCCACCCGGCAGGAGCCTCGTGTTTAACCATTTGGCCATCTTCGTTGAATGATTCTGGAGTAGTGTTTAACAGCTCAGGGAATAGCTTTCCAACCATTCCCAAGTTCGACTTCACATCATCTTCCAATGATAAGAACTCGTCTTGAAAGTCCGCATCATCCTCGCATGCAAAGTCATCTTCCCCATACTTCCACGTGGTAACAGTATTGTCATTGAAGGAAGCAACAAACTCGTCGAGGTCATTGTGCTTGCGTTCACCATAATCAAAATACTTAGTTTCTTGATCGTCGATGTCGCCAAGGCTGCTATCATCATCAGACTCTTCTGACCAACAGTATCCTTCTGAATCATCGTCAGACTCTCTTTTCTCCGTCTCATTTATAGCTTCCTTCTTCTGTGGTGCTTTCGGCTCAACAACCGGGAGAGACCTTTCCACTGATTTTAATTCCTCGCTGGTGGCGATGGTGTCTCCATTTCTTTCGTCACCAACGTTACTTAAAGATTCATCATCAGAATCTCTTGACCAATCATATTTTTTCTTTTGACCATTATCATCCTCCGTTTCTTCATCACTGGAACTCGGCACAGATGAGTCACTATCCTCACCACCACTAGATGAACCAGCATTGTGGATCCCATTTTCAGACGCAAAATGTTGGGTCTCATCTTTATCGCTATATATGATGGAGGACTTGACAGCACCAACACCATGTTCACTACCATTATCACCAAATTTAATATGAATAGCCCTGTTCAAATAGACTTTACTCTGCAACGAAAAATTGGCTTCCGTTTCCCTGATCTTCTCAATCTCCTCGCCCTGATTCTTCCTCTTCCTTCGCGATTGGATCAGTAGGTCCAAATGCTTTTTCCTCTTCTCCCTCTGTTTCTTAAGAGAAAAGTGCAAATCTCTTTGATTATCAGTTCTGACAGGTTTGGTATCGACCATGTACGCCTCTTCTCCGAACCGTTTTCGTATTCTCAAGTGACGCTTTGTTTTCTTGGCATCTCTTGGAACGTCCTTATTCGCGATTGTAACAGTAGTCTCGTCCGCGAGAGCTAATTCCATCTCGATCTTTTTCAGACGAGCTTGTTCGGCTTCCTCTCGTTCCACCTCTAGCCTCTGGAGAAAATGCAATTTGGCCTTTTCGACACGAAGAGTGCATCCCTTCCATTTCACATTGTTGTATTGTTGGGACACTATATCAATGGGAGGTGTTACATTGTCATTTTCCACATCACCGTTATTCATTTTAGATCTAGCGGTAACAAAGAAGAATGTTTGGGTATCTTCTCCCCAGTGGTTGGTGTACGATTTGCTTTTGTCCAAGGATACGAATTCAATTTTGTTGGAGAGCGTCGATTGAAGACGTGTTTGCACCATTTCCACGGTTAAAGCTGGCGGCTGGATCCCTCCAATGTATATTCGTTGGACCCCATTTTTAGGCTGGGGCTGGGGAGACATTTGTTGATTGTAGTGGATAGTAGTGAACGAGAGTAGGTCTTAAACTACTATTCATCTGCTATTCATACCGCACTTGTGAGTGTTGTTTTTATTTTACCGTCTCTTGAAAAAATTCTGTCGAAGGGTTGGTGGTTTTGGAAAACTAGTTCCGTACGACGGACAGTCAAGAAGACGCCGACGAAACGTATTTTGTCTTTGACATCACAGTGATGTGTAAAACGTAAAACCAGACCATGGTATCATCATAAACCATAGCACCATACCGCTAGCATCCAATTCATTGATAAAAAATCTACATTGTTGGTTGCACTTACTTGCACTATCTTGTGCACATTGATCCATTTTTGATTTCCACCAAAGTTCGCTTACATAATCTTAGAGAGAAATAGAAAATGATTACATCGCTCACGATACTTTGCTTCGCTCTTCTAATGCCTCAATTGGCAATGGGCTTCATGTCTACATCTCCCCAAAGTACAACCGGAAGCAGAACCACGAGACAAGTGCTTTCACCAACTGAAACAATGTCACCCAATTATTCATCAGCAACTTTTCTCAAAAGTGCACAAGAGTCGCTCTCCAATGATGAAATTTCAAGATATTCCAGGCATTTGGTCCTTGGCGATGTCGGCATGAAGGGTCAGACTGCGTTGAAGAATGCATCAGTCCTTGTGATTGGTGCTGGTGGTTTGGGAAGTCCATGTTTGATGTATCTAGCTGCTGCGGGTGTTGGGCACATTGGTATAGTTGTAAGTGCGCCCCATGACATTCTCGTGGATGAATTTCATTTTCATTCCAGTATTATGTGTAGTCAATTTTACGGATCTTTGAATCATTACTTCATTCTCATACTTTGTACAACACTTCTTATCTTCTCGCGACCGCGACATTCAAAATGGACCAATCTAAAACAAGGATGCAGATGTAGTTGACGAATCAAACCTTCAAAGGCAAATAATCCACGGAACATCCACCATCGATGTCTCCAAATGTCAATCTGCATTCCAACGCATCCAAGATATCAACCCTAATGTCAATGTACGGACCTACGAAGAAGAACTCACATCTTCCACCGCCATGCGTATTGTAGGAGATGGTTTCTCCCCCAAGAAAAAGTGGGATGTGGTTGTAGATGGAAGTGATAATTTCCCCACGAAATACTTGATCAATGATGCTTGTGACATTGTTGATATTCCCTGGGTTTATTCTGCAATTCTAGCGTTTGAGGGACAAATGTCCGTGTTTAATTATAAAGGGGGGCCTACGTATCGTGATATGATGCCTGTTCCGCCTCCTCCAGGGGATGTACCTAGTTGTGCAGAGGGTGGGGTTTTGGGAGTTTTGCCCGGGACAATGGGTTGTTTGCAAGCAACAGAGGTTTTGAAAATTATCTTGGGCAAAGAAAAAGGGTTATTGGTCGGTAGGGTATTGATATATGATGCTATTGACATGAGGTTCACGGAGGCTGGTGTTCAGAGGTTAGAAGGTAGGGACGAAATTACGGAGTTGATTGATTATCAGGGATTTTGCGCGGGGCCAAGCAATGCCCCGAAACCTGCCCCACCGGCTGATTCAAAGGGTGGCCGAACAATGGACGAAGCAGAAAGTGCAGGTGATGAATCTAATGCCGACTTCGAGAACATAGATCCGAAAGAGGCGCTAGAAAAGCTGAAAACTGGTTGGTCCCCTTGGGTGCTCGATGTTAGACTTCAGGCAGAAAATGATATTGTAGCGCTACCTTTCACAGACACCGTCTCGCCGCATAGAACAGTAGGGCTGAATAACATTCCTACTGAAGGCGACGTTCTCGTGTATTGTAAAGCAGGAGTACGTGGTAAGAAAGCATGCATGAGGCTCGTAGAGTTGGGGGTGGATGCAAAAAGACTCTACAACCTCGATGGAGGTATTATGAGGTGGCGCAGAGATATTGATAAAAGTATGCCAAAATATTAGGAAGATTGCAAAGAATCCTATGGATCAGATTATGTATCGCTACACGTACTATCTATAATCTATAAATTATATCTTCCTATTGTTGTTAGCTCTAGCGTTTTTGTGTTTTTTTGTCACTGTTCCTTCTTGTGCGATTGGGCTTTCCATTCCTATCGCTACCATCACCATCTTCGTTGTCATCATTTTTTTCATCATCGCTATCGGAATTTTTATTTCCGGATTCATCATCAGAGCTAGATTCTGATTCTGAATCTGAATGATGCTTCTTCATGATAAATTGGTACTCCTCTTCGTCGTCAATTGCAGCTTTGCTTACGTTACCAAACATAGAATCATTGAGCCTTCACGGGTGTTTTCAAAGTTTTGTAGAGTTGTGTCAGCTGGCCTCTGTTATAATTCGGCAAGTTTGCATAAAAATCACGTTCTTTGCTTACCTATTGTAATCAACCTGTCCTCGGGTACGTTTGCCTCGGACGATATTGGACGTATCTAATTTCCCTACATCAGATGTAGACGCAGGTCCTGGTTCTGAGTCAACCCCTGATGAATCCATACTTTTTTCTAATCTTCTACTTCTTCTCGGTCTATCGCTCTCGTCTTCGCTATCAGATTCGCTTTCGGAACAAGATAACATCTTTGCCTCTGCTCCCACATCCCAATTGACACCGGATGCTTCGTCGGAGTCACTCATCGATGCCGAGCCTCGAGAAATATTTTCTGAAGCGAAAGAGGCATCGCTTTCATCGCCATCGCTGACATCGTCATCATCATTCACGTTTGATGAAGGTGCCTTTGCTATCTCAATCCCAAGCATGTCGGCAAGAATTTCATCAGAACTATCATTGCGATTTCCCTCCTTCCACTTCTCGGCTGCTTTGAGCTCCGATTTTGCTTCAGGAAACACTTCCTCAGCATGCTCCCATGATTTCACCGATGCATCATCGTCATGTTCTCCATGGTACTCAGTCTGCGCATAATGTATCGTTTTGGCGGAACAAACACAAAATGGACAAAACCAAACTCCATGCTCATCATCATCCAGCATATTTTGTGTCACATGAGGTGCACAACATTTCATATGTATGGCACGAAAACATTTCATACCATCGCACATGATTACATCATTGTCTTCTTCAACGTGTCCACTGAAGCAAATGCTACATTTGATCTTGTTGGTGAGGTCTTCGTCACTAGCTTCGCTATCATCTTCATCAGCATCGTAGTCTTTGATATCAAAGCGGGGCTCACGTCTTGACACGTCTCCAACAAATAGCTTGGCTTCCAAAGCATCGATATCAATTTCTTCTTTTCTTCTTTGTACTGATGATTGTTCCGTTGCTGAGCTCTCCAATGAAATAATTTCAGGAACTGGTAGATTGCGTTTACTAGTGCAAATCTTTGCAGGTGTGAACCTACCTTCTGATCTTGCTCTTGAAAACCATTCAAAAAGTTCCTGCCTATCATCCTTGTTCTGAATCACATATTGAAGCGTATGGAATACATTTCGGAGCCGCAATTTACACCGAGCCATCCGGGTGACATTCTGCACCAATTCCTGTGGCAGCTGATGGGTCCTATTGTATTTTTCAATGAGAGATTTTCGTGCTCGACCATTTGTTTCAATGAGAGTTCGTAACGAATTCTGGCAGAGTCTCACACTTGAGAGGTTTTGATCAATGAGTTTCACCATTTGTTGGCTCCCCTTGCGAATTAGGTCAGACTTTAATTGCGCAGTATGGAATTCAAATCTCTCTTCGAGGGTGATTGCAGTATGTGTAGGTGTAAGATCTGACTTTTTCTCTTTTGACGGTGAACTTAATTCAGCATTGGCATCGACATTGGCATCGACGCTGACCGACGAATCAGCAGCTTTTGGAGCTGCACGATAAAGCGTATCAACCTCATCAATGGTCAAAGGGACTGATTTTGACAATTCAACGATACCTTCCTGACCATCATCACTATCACCCTGGTCTGTCGGAGCATATTTGGGTTTTCTCCCACGTTTCGCCTTCGTTTTGCTTTTCAGCTTATCCTTGTACTGACAAATGAGACAGAACCATTCTCTCCGAGGGACACTGAGAACTGGTGTGAAATGACATCTCTGGTGGTAGCACCGGTTGCAGCCATCACCGTCACAGATGAGGAGGGCATTGTTGGGGTCGTACATATTATTGGGTAGCTTGACTCCGTAGAAATCGGATTCCTCGGAGGAGGACGATGATTCGTCATTTTCATGTGTTCCATTCTTTTCAGGGACGGATTGAGAATGAGAATGAGAATTCATCGATTCCTCCTTTTCTCTACTGACAATGGAACTTTCTTTCATGTCCGATACTTGCGATCCATTGACATTGTCATTGCCATTGCCATTTCCAACGGCACTGACACTGACACTCACTCTCGTGGTGGTGTCTTGACTACGACTATTATCATGTTCTCCTTCGCCATCGTCATCGCCATCACTATTGCCATCGTCATCACTATCACTATCGCTGTCAATTTCTTCCGGCCAATGGAACTGATCTTTATCACTATAGTCAACCGTACACTGACAAATGCAGCAAAACATTTCACTGTCGTCGAGACTGCCTGTCTCATTGCTGTCACCATTGGCATTGCCATTGTCAGCTTTCTCGGTACGTGTACGTGTAGCTGTAGCTGTAGCTGGAGCAGCATCTTTCTTTTGCCGTTTCTTATATTTCCGCTTGGGCACCATGCTTTCCTTCTGGGCAGCACTACTTTCTGTGACAGCCTTTTCCTCCTCATCTTTGCGAGAAAGTTTTCGTTGCCGTTTTTTGCGGTGTCGGAGGGGGGATTCACATTCGGGCGCTTGTTTGGTGGTTGGGCGCGCTTTTCGTTTGGATCGGCGAAGAGGTGAGTCTGAGTCTGGCTTGGGTTTGGGTTTGACCTTTTCGTGTTCTTGTTCAGAATTATCGCTGTCATTATCGTTATCGTCGTCTTTTGCCATTGTTGATTTTGTACGCAGTTCTTGTTGACGTGTATGTATACCTGTTCTTCTTAGCTACACGCA
>Ga0115005_10003927_pt1 | contig 11899 bp, 7 predicted proteins | sample ArcOceMetagenome_FD_87163 | JGI IMG/M metagenome (GOLD analysis project Ga0115005, IMG submission 87163) | Marine eukaryotic phytoplankton communities from Arctic Ocean - Arctic Ocean - Greenland ARC118M Metagenome | ecosystem: Environmental > Aquatic > Marine > Oceanic | place: Arctic Ocean...
CGCCAGCCGCACCGCAACCCGCACCGGATCTCGCACCGGATCTCGTTCCAGCTCCTGTCCCAGCTCTTGTCCCAGCTCTTGTACCAGCACCAGCAACAGAACCAGCAGTAGCACCGGTACCAGCGCCAGACATGGACATTGGTACATATGTTCAGTTCTTACACCACAATGCCAGTTTTGCCAAACCGTTTAACCAAGCTCATGGTTTGATTTATGGTTTAAATCCACCTTTTACGTGTTACGACGACCAGGGTGCCATCATTGGTTTTACAACATACAACATCACCTGTTTACTCCCAATTACGTTTGGGGGTGTTCCCAAAAAACGAGGTGATTTACTTAAATTGGTGTACGATCAGTTCCTTCATCCTTACTAGTGCACACCAATGTATATCAAAATAAAAAAGCACTGTGTACGCTGTGTGTGTGTGTACACACGATTAATCGTACACGTGTGTGTAGTACACACACACACGTGTATTAATATACACACAGTGAGTAAAGAGTAGGAAGGAGATAAAGATTTCAAAAAGAAAAACATATACGGTATACCGTTTCACATCACAACAATAACAAAATACCGAAATAATACAACATACAACCAAAATACATGATACCGGGTACCTCCAATAAAAATATAAATAAAAAAAAGAAGTAGTTATGTTGTAACACTTGTATACAGCCGCCGTATAGTAGTCTTCTCTATACCAAAGCAGGTCTGGAGTTAATTTACGTTAGCGTAATTCAGAGTCATTGCACCTTGTTGAACACTAGGACTTCCTTCCAACAACGTTTGAATGTGTTGCACACTGGTCAAACTTTGCTTGGTTTGCCTTTGTTCATCTTCATGTCTTTTCTGTTCGCTCCACGACCCCACTTGACTGTTCACCATCATGCTTGGCGAATCAGCAATCAGTTCTTCAATCGTGACTCTTCTTTTATTCTTCGCACCCGTTCCAGTTCCAGTTCCAGTTCCAGTTCCAGTTCTTTGATCGACTCGAGTCGTTTGATTGTACAGCAACGATTGTATTGTGGTATGGTGGGGATCAATGGTGGGCACGATCCTGCCAGACACCGTACCATCCATGTAAGCATGAACTTGCTCCGCATCACACGCATAAAAGAACCAGGGCACCGCATGTTGTTGCACTGTTGCCACTGCGGATCGCAATGTTATCTCTGAAACCCCGCGAGCCTCTCGGGTTTGTGCAAGAGGTTGTGGTATTGTTGACGCTTCGTTCTCATTGATCCAATTGCCCGAGTAATAAATTTTTTTGGACAAGAACTCTGCCGGGTCGGTCGATTCTTGCCCAGCAAACGTCCAATCGCTCCGGTAATGGTCTTGCATCATGCTCTGCACGCGATAAAACCATCGATTCACTCGTTCGGCTTTGCTGACTTCGGCCATTGTTTTCCTGGCTCTTGGAATGTACCAGTCAGCGTTTTGCAATTGACTGTATAAAATACCGCCGAGTCCAGCTTGTGCGCCCAATGTTTCTGCTCGATGTATGTTGCCATACGCTGTTCGTCTTCGTTCGATTCTTTGATTTAATTTTTTGATGTTGTGGGTACGTCGATGGTTATCATGTTTGAGTCTGGCGGTACGAATGGGGGCAATTTTCGAACTAAAACAAAAGAGTGTGAGACAATTTCTAACACATGACAACCATCAACATTAACATCGACGTACCTGGTACAACACGCCAGTTTGCAACACATCCAAACAGCTTCGATCAAAGTTCTTTTTACACTCATGACTGCTGCCACAATCAATATAATAACTCTGAAGAAAAAAAAACAGGGTGTTAGACAGGGTGTTCGTACCAGGGTGTTAAAAAGCAAAGTGTTCGTAACAGGGTATTGCACACAAAAGAGTGTGGCACCACGTCAACAACGGTTGGTCTCCAACCACATCAACTCAACTTACAACGCTGGAATCCCAATTGTTGCGGCATAGGAGCTTTCCGAATTCGGCCAAGTCATCATGACATTGGAACGCAACACCGATTTCGAAAATTCCTCTTCACAATTCAACAAATTGTTGTCGTCGTTGATAGTTGTACTGTTTGTGTTGCCACTGCTACTGCCATCATCAATGTATTTCAAAAAAGAACAATCAAAGGGCCAACTTCTAAAGGCCCATATGTACATGAAACTGGACACACACACACTGAGGTAAAAATATACCCGAGCAGCGATCGACAAATGACCCCCGATTCGTGGTGGTGTTCGCCATCGACGAAACAATAAATACTTGTCGACATAATAATCAACCAGCAAAGCAAGACTTGTAATGGCAAAACCGGAAGGACACAACCAAGAATAAAAAAAACAAAAGTAGATTTTCTTCATAGAATCCGTGTATCGTTCCGACAAATTCCAAAACGTGCCATTAAAATGTGAATTCATGTTTGCTTGACTTTTGCTAGTTTTGGAAACAACATACCGCATCACAATATTGTACACATCAAACAATCGTAAAATCGGTGGTAAAAACAAATCCAAAATCATGATCTGTTGCACTTTCGACACAAAATTGGGGCTCAAAAAGGAATCTTTTCGGGTCACCAAAAACGTTAAAATCGCGGAATTCATGTATCGAGCCAGCAACAATTTCACCAACATGGACACTTGCAATTCGGATTCTCTCAAATGGAGCTCTGAGTAACTTGTTGTTTTTAATATTGTCGGCAGCATTAAATTAATCAACGTAATGAAAGCCGCCAACACCAACGATGACACCATTCCCAAATCTTGTTCATGTGTATATTCCGTTAAACCCAACAACAACACGTACAACAATACAATGACAACCAAGGCCAATGCATAGGACTCCAGCATCCGAAAAAATCTTGTGCACCAAGGAATATCGAAATTTTCAAAGACAATGTCACTGGGTTCCGGTGCGTCCAAATGTTTGGCGGCTTCTAAATGATCGGTGACAGTCGATTCTGGCCTCAAATCTTTTCGAATTTGCCATCGATCAAACACATCGCCACGCATCCCACGCATTACACGATGTTGGCTGAGTTCATTGTCAAACGTCACATACGCCACCAGTGGTGGACTGTCGTTGGCGTACAAGGTTCGATTGGCATCATCAATGGCTTTTTCACAACGGATCAATTCTTTTTTCCACCATTGACGAGTACGGCAACACCCAAAAGAGGATTGGCAAAAAGCCGTGCAGCAATTTGGGGGTTGCTCTTGTGTTAGTTCACTCCCTCTTTCTTCTCCCGGAAGACCACCACCACCACTACCACTACCACCACCACCACCCGCGATGTGCTTTTCAGCTTTTAAATGGTTTGACATGGCTTTTAACAACGTCCCTGTACCTTTGAAGACCAAGGACGTTCGTACCACTCTTGAACCGGGGAAACGATGTTCGTAAAATTTTTTGTAGGCTACCGGAGATTTCGGCAACGAATTTCCTCGGATTTCCACGGTGTAGTCTCTGGCTGTATACACGGTTTCATCGGCGTAATCAATTTCTTCTTCTTCAAAATAGGCCGACACAATGACCGCAATCAACAGTGTGAAACATACGACGGTGGATGAAAAAATTTGCAGCAACGTGACTTGTTGGGTGGTGGTTGTGTAATCAAACATGATCAAAGAAGAGGCCAAGGAGGTGGAGTGGTTGGAAAGAGAGGATGACGCCGCTGCTGCGACGGTTGCTGTTCTGTTGTAACCACACCAATGGGGTGCATGAAGGTCGACGTCGCCGTTGCGCAGGGTCGTATTGCCAGAATTGCCAAGATTGCCCTGCAATGCCTGGATGTGTTGTTTGTACATGAAGTTGCAATACATGACGGGGCAGGAGAACAGAAACATCACACCACATAAAAAGGCCATGAGCAATGTGTTTTTAAAGTACAGTGCGACACCCACACCAAAGTCGGAGATTTGGTCACGACTTTGTTTGCAAGCGTGAAAGGTACATGTCTTGGGGCAAACACGATACAACGTCACAATCCCCGTGTCCCCTTCCTTTCGCAGTCGTGTGACGGTCCTTCCAGTGACCCGATCGATCAAGAGACCACCCGTGTTGGGATCGATGGCAAAGACTCTTCTGGGAACTGTTGCACGGCAGTACTGGTGCGCTGTCTGGAGGGAAGGCTTGGTGGTCAGGGCATTGAATTCTTGACGGTGAGACATTCCTCGAGCGATGCGTAGTTCTATCATTTTGTTCGTCCGTGCCAACGCTTCGTTCTTTTCCAAGATTTCATCGATGGTGTTGTCGTCGTCGTGGTTCCCTGGTGGCAGAGGACCACGGAGGCATTCGAGAATCATGACGAAGACAGTTGGACGAGTGGGATGATTGTCTTGACAGTACTACTACGGTTTTTGCCCGGTGATATGGTTGTGTTGTGTCCTTCTACCTTTCCCGCTCCGTTCACGGCGGTTACAGGGCGCGCGGTAGACAGTGAGGACCGAGACACCGAGCCCCCGAGCTTTTCATTGTGGGCGAACGTGATACAGCAGGGGAACCCCAAACCAAACTTCAAGTAGCAATTTTTACGCGTCACGTGAGTGTTCCGGGGAGTGTTCCTTGTGATTCCCTGACTCGCAACAAGAGTGTGCATGCATACTACCAACGGACGGGCATTAGAATCCAATGTTGGCTTCCGTGAACGATCCACCCGCTGTTCTAGCTTTTGGTGATTCCAACACTTGGGGCCACGACGCCAATTCTGGTTTACGATTCGCCCCATCCGTTCGTTGGCCAGGCGTGGTACAAAACATTTTGACACGCAACAAAGCCATTATTCACGAACAAGGATTGAACGGAAGAACTTTCACCTCCAACGATCCACAATGCACTTGGTTATCGCCCAACGCCAGCCCCAACTATTGCTGTGGCCGCACGGCTCTCATGCCAATCCTTCATTCCATCAAACCAGTCCATGTGGTCATCATTGCCTTGGGGGTCAATGATTTGAAGTCAAGGTTCAATTTAACACCGACCGACATTGCGAATGGGTGTGGGTTGCTCATCGACGACATTCGAGCGTCCACGGGCGTTGGTTGTACCGGTCCAGCAGGCTTGTCAGGAAGCACACCAACAGCCAGTAACAAAGCACCTCAAATACTCGTTGTGGCACCCCCCCCCATTACCAATGAAACAGCGTTTCCAGATTTCTCCAACAATGGCATTCAACGGTCCATTGAATTGGCCAGTCGATTGAAAGAAGTATGTGAAAACAAGAAAGTGAATGTGATTCTAGCCGGTGATATTGAGGGTTGTGTGTGCAATACCAAAGATGGCATTCATCTGACTGATTTTGCGCATGGGCAATTGGGCAAGCATGTTGCTGAGGTATTGGTACAAATGCTTTCACCCACCACCACTGCCCCAGAAACTACTACCACTACCACCAGTACCACCAGTACCACCAGTACCACCAACACCACCAGCACCACCAGCACCACCACCCCTCCAATTCACATTCGTGCAGCAGAACAGCAAGACGTGCCCTCAATCTTACAGATTTATCAAACATATGTGAACGACCCAACTTCCATCATCTCCTTTGAACAAGTAGCGCCATCATTGGTCGAAATGGAACACCGAAGAACACATGTTGTGGCAGCGGGCGATCCTTACATTGTAGCAGTCATCGACAATGCTGTGGTGGGCTACGCTTATTCACACCCGTTCAGAGAAAGATCCGCGTATTCAAATACAACAGAAATCAGTATTTATGTTTCCAAACTCCACCAGCGACAAGGCATAGGCAAATCATTGATGGTAGCATTGATCGATTTATGCAAGACAAAGAAAAAGAAGTCCTTGATCGGCATTTTGGGAGGGGAGCATCTAATTCCTTTTTATGAAAAATTTGGTTTTCGAACGGTAGGATGTTTACGCAAGGTTGGGTGGAAACCAAATATTGGATTTATAGACCGATGGATAATGGAGTTGGTGTTTTAAAATTGATCAACAAATGGACGATACAGGTAGAGAGATGTTGTAGTTGTAGAGATTGGCTTGAAACAACACTGTGGGTTTAAAACATCAATTCAACAACTAGACATGTCCAGCAGTACTGTTGTGGTAAAATGTGTAAAATTAATTACAGGTATACTCAGGAGGCTACAGGTACTGTCAGTTACCTGTGGTACAACCACACTACACGGTGCACACCTGTGTATACCCGGGTATACAGTAACAGCAGCTGTACGTCGTAGTTGTGTGTACCACATGTACTACACACACACACACTGGTTACTAGAGTAATTTAAATTAAAATTTATATATTTATTAATATTTTATTTCTACAGGTATACACGTGTATGTACTGTAAAACTCCAGACATGTGCACAATAACACCCCCCCTAACTACATCATACATATATTTAATATGTTTGTTTTTTAACTCAATTTACCCGTCAAACACTCCACAAAATCAGAATAAGGTATTTCACCATCTTCGTCTAATTTCCCCATTTCGTCAAATCTTTCAATCACTGCATCGATTTGGGATGAGTTCAAATCAATTCGATTTGTTTTCATATATTTGGTCAATTCATCTTTACCAATGGACCTTGATTGATCCCTGTCTAAACTCATAAACAAATCGGTTACCCTTGCACCCGTTCGTCTACTGTCCGCATCCAATCCCTTTGCTTGACCCATACGAATTTTAAACAAACCAATCATCTGTAGTACCATGAATGTACCATCATGGACAAAAAATAAAAAAAGAATGGTTCTGACGTCAGCACCCACACAATCACACAACAACCACACAACAGTGTACACCACAATACAAGATACAAAGAAAACAACCAAAACAACACCTCGCTGGATCAACGTACATAATCAAAGGGTTTTTTGGTACCGTCATCCAATTCTTGCCTCAATGCTCTTTTCAACCCAAGTTCAACGGATGCTCGAGCATTCGCATCGTCCACCCGTTCTTCTCTTTCCTCTACATGTTCATCATGTGCTTTGATATTTGCCTCTCTTTCCATTTTCGCAGCATGTTTTTTATTGATTTCAGTTCTGACCCGTACTTGTTTGCTGTTGCTCCCCGTCATACTCACATTGCTTTCATCAAATTTGATGGTTTCTTCAATCTTTTTGTCACTCATTCCTAATGCTTTTGCTTTTGCAACCACTTCATCGTGCATTTTTTTATGCTTCTCTGTTTGTCGTTTATTGGCTTCTTCGGCTCTTTTTTTGGACAATTTCCATGATTTACTAGATTCGTCTAATTTTTGTTTTTCGGCTGAATTTTTATCGTCCTCTTGTTTTTTTTTCCGTGCCGCTATCCTTTTTTTATTGACTTCACGCCTTTTTGCCAATTGTTCAGCTTCTTTTTTTTGTTTCAACGCCAATGCTTCTTTTCGAGGTCGATCTTCTTTGTGAAATTTTTTCAATTCTCTTTTTTTTCGTTCTCGTTGTATTTCTAAATTTTTTTGCAACACAGCTTTTCTTTTTTTTCGTTCGTCATCTCTTTCATGTTGCAATTTGACCCATTTCACATCTTCCCTCTTTTTTCTTTGCGTATGTTTTTCTTTTTCTTTTGGACCCAATCTAGGTTTTACCATGGTTGGTAAATGTGCTTTCGGCCCAATTTGAATTGTTGCGTCCCCATTTTTTTTAATGTCATCCCATCCCATCAATGTATCTGGCAATTCAGTACCAGCTTCACTGTATTGACTGCCATACACAGCCCCCAATTTTTTTCTGGCTTTTCCACTGACGACATAATCAACAATGTGTGAAAGGACTTCAATCAATATTTTTGCCGGTGGAACGTGTCTGACATGCAATTTGTCCAAAGTCGACTGACCAAAACGATATCTTGGTTTGGCACGACCTTCGTATTCAATTTTTTCTTTTGTGGGTACACCACCACCGAAACCCACTCGGTTTGCAATTTTGACGCGTGGTGGTGGTTCTGCGGGTTTGTACAATCGTTTAATGGCTGCTTTGGTATGTGGCAGTAAAATTTTATCTTTTGGCACAATTTTCAATTCAAATTCACCCTTGGCAGCTGCTTTGATTTGCAGCTGTTTTGTGTTTCTTAAAATGTTTTCGTACAAACCCATGTATTTTTTAGCCCCAACATTGTGACTCAACGATCGTCGTGCATGCACCGCCAACAACAATCTGATTTCCTCTTGCTGCACTTCCGATTCTTTCAAATCAGTGACGGCAAATTCATCCGACAACATGCCACTGTCTTTGATCAATTCATCGTAGACAATTTTTTGACACATTTTAGGTCCGATCGTAGCATGATTTGGTCGAGGTTCATCGTCACGGGTATTGAACAACACATTGACGCTCCAACCAAACAAACAATCACACATGTCATTGATGATTTCAATGCAAATGACAATCGCTTCGCCCAGCAAATCGTCTTTCCGCAATCGACTGCTCAATACAGGGGAATAATCGTATTCCGGTGTCGTACCGTCTTCCCACGCCACCACACCACCAATTCGTTCGGAGAACCCTTTCACACCCAATTGTACATCACGGTTTTCTGGATTAAACAAATTAAACACCAATTCAATTTTGGTGTTTCTAATTCTTAACCATGACAACAACGCATTGACTCGAGCGACATCGGTGGTTTGATCTTGGCATACCACCCCACTTTGCCTTGTCATGACAAGCAGAATCGAACGAAACAATTCAAAATTGACAGAATCTGGACTGTTTGCACCGGTTGTGATCATATGAAAGATATGCAACGCTTCTCGTTTACTAATCATGTTTGGCACAATTCCTAAATCCGTGAAACACATTAAATATTCATTTTGTTGCATGGTGGACCAAGCAGCAGTCGTTTCTTCAAAATCTTCCAATGCCGATTGATGTCGTACAAAACCTTTTGAAATAGCCACGTAATGGTTAAAAACATTTTTCAATGGTATTAACCAAGGTTGCATCACCACAAGAGCTGTCGCATAACATTCATCTGCTCTTAATTTTCGAGCTTCGACATGTTCTCTTTTTGATCGACGCTTTTGACCAGGTTTACGAGGCGACATTGGACGTTCTATCGCTTTAATGTGTGCAAATTTCTTTCTCATTTTTTTACGAATTTTCAATGATTTGATTCTTTTTTCTTCTTCAATTTCCTCTTGGATTATTTTTTTTTGTTTGACTTTGTCACTGATTCTTTGAATGTCGTCTTCCACACTGGCACCAAGTGTTGTTTTAACAAACGTTTTTTTGGAATACCGAGGTGTAGCACTGGTTGTGCCCAATTCTCGTCGCGGCGACACTGACCGTCGTGGTTGTTGCCTTCGAACTCTTCCAATTTCTTTCTTGCTGTTGCTGTTGCTGTTGCTGTTGCTGTTGTTGTTGTTGTTGCTACTAGCACCTCGGCGACGCCCTCGCGCACTCTCGTTGTCGGTTCCTCTGTCTGATCGAGGTGATCCAGTCCTTCTTGTTTCATCGTTTTCTCTTCGCAAACCTTTTAACCCAGTGGCACTAATGACTTTTTCACCACGGTAACCTCTTCGAGAAGAATTTTCAGAACGTGGTGTTGTACTGCCACCATCATTGTAATTGTTGTTGTTGTTGTTGTTGTTGTCTTTTTTCTTCTTTTTTCTTGGGCTGTTTTTTTTGGGTGTGCGGTCTTTGTTCTCCCTTCTCCCACCGTTTCCATTGTTGCCGTCAATGTCACCAAAATCGCTTCCAGCACTGGTGATCACCAAACGATCCAATTCCGCATCACCATTGCTGTTGTTGAGTGTCAATTGCATGCTTTCATCCAGTGATGGTAAATTTTGTAGTGACGTTTCTTCATTGGACATGTCAATAATAGCACGGACATCTTCGGTGATTTGATTGGGTTGAATGTTGATCAATTCGTCCGCTATCGATTGACGCAACGCGGTGTCGGACATTTCCAAGATGGCCCGCAAACAACAAATGCACAACCACTGTTGTTGGCCATTCGCGGCATTGTTTTTTGCTTTGGCAGCAAGGGGCAACAATTTTATGGCACCTTGCACAATTGTAATAATACTGTCTTTGATTTGAAGTTGATATTTACGGACCAACCGTGCCATTAAATTTGATGACACACGCCAAAAGATGGGATGCCCCAAAGCATAACGGCCCAAATGATTGGCAATCAGACTGGCACCTTTGCTGGACAAGCGTGGATGGTTGATGATGGATTTGATTAAATGAAAATCATAAATTTCACAACCAATCAATTGTATTTGCGCGAGCAAGGGTTCAACCAACACGTCAATGGGTACTTGCAACAAATTTTTGATGGCCAATGAAAAACTGTTGGCCACGTATTCACGCAACACACCATCAAAACCACTGCCACTTTTGGCATCGGCATGTGCTTCAACCAACAAAAAAATCAATGCCTTGTAGACTTGTGGGCCAAAATTGACCATCACTGAATCATTGTTGCCACCAATGCCAGTGTCAGCACTCGACACATAATTATTGTTCATGTTGTTGGAATCGTTTAAATCATTGGCCTTGTTGTTGGTTTTACCAACGGTTTCAAACATTGTAAACAATACAGTTGTACCTGTTGGCAGGTAGGAAATGAGAAATAGAAACAAAATGAGCCATCAAATTACAACACGGACGCACGGACGCACGGACGCACGCAAACACGGTATACAACCATTTTACCAAGCACTTACATGTCATTTGTATGGACAAGACTGAATGTCGAGTTCCTCTTCCCAATACTTTTAATATTCTTTTTTGAACTTCATCTTTGGAAAAGACGGTGTTACTCATGGCACTAAAGTCAGTAAACAGATCACCCAACGACAACATCTGACTGATCAATGCTTCTCTTCGTGGTGAAAAACTACTGCTGGCACTGTCTCGACTTTCTGGTGCATCGACCATTTGTTCTAAAATCGTCAAACATTCCAAGACAACTTCATCAATTATTTTATCAACACACTGCCGCCAAAACATTGCCAGAGAAAAGAAAAACAAACAGCCACGGCATCATTGGTCAGTACCAGGTACATGAACTTCACACTCGTGACCAGCACTCATCCACATGTTCAAAGACAAACGACTTCAAAACAACAATGGCAGTTTGCACTTACCATGACATTTTTTAAATTGGCATCCAATTCTGCTACACCTCGAATCACATCGTGCAACAAAGAAATGCCACGAGGCGACGACCGTGCCGCGTTGGCCAAATGTGTACGCAGCAGGGCCCGCAATCTTTGGCTGGACATGTCACAGATGGTTGTCAAGAAACGACACATTTTGATTCGAGTGGATTTGGATGTTGCTTTGTCCATGGACGCCAAAATGCCCAGTAACATTCCGTTTGGTCGTCTTGGATCCACTGGATCGATTGCGGTCGTCACCACTTCGTACGTGTATTGGGGTGGAATGACTTGTGCCAACGCCAACACGACGCGGGCGGCCAAACTCAGAATGGTAGGATTGTTGGAAAACAGACAAGCAAACAATGGATTAAAACAGGAATACACTGCCGGTTGTTTTCGTTGATCGGCATTGATGGCAGCTCCAATTTTTTTCCTGGCTTTTAACACATTGTTTAACCAAGTTATGATTTCTGTTTGGCGGTCGTTGCTGTTGCTGTTGCTGTTGCTGTTGCTGTTGCTGTTGCTGTTGCTGTTGTTGGACGAGGGGTCGGAGGACGCCAACGCTTTGGCCAATGCACCTTGTTTGGCCAGCAAATCGATTGCTTTGTCTTTGGTCATCGATGGAAACGAGGAGAGAAGAATGGACAACCATAGATCACCAAATTTGGCGGAACTCATTTGGAGAGGATGCTGCAAGGCAAAGTGCCGATTGGTTTACGGGGAAGCTTGATGGCAGGAGAACAGGGGAGAAGGGATAATCTATCCGGGTGATCTATGAACCCTTAATAGATCTGCCGACTGAAACTCCTAAATC
>Ga0115005_10003932_pt1 | contig 11885 bp, 13 predicted proteins | sample ArcOceMetagenome_FD_87163 | JGI IMG/M metagenome (GOLD analysis project Ga0115005, IMG submission 87163) | Marine eukaryotic phytoplankton communities from Arctic Ocean - Arctic Ocean - Greenland ARC118M Metagenome | ecosystem: Environmental > Aquatic > Marine > Oceanic | place: Arctic Ocean...
AAAAAGAAGTAAAGTTTAATAGACAACACTTATCACCAGGAGTTTATTTCTTCAGATTAACGACTTCCAAAGAAGGGAAAAATGTTCGAGTGATTATAAAGTAAAAAAGAGTTTTACAATTTAGTTAAAAGTACAAGAGGCTTTCTTTTATTAGAAAGCCTCTTTTTTTGTGCACTAAATATAGTTGATGACTTGTTTTATAAGTAGCGTTAGGGTCATAGATAAGTCACTATTAGTTGATCATAAATGAAATATATACTATCATTGCAGGTCAAGGTTATGAATTATTTAGACGCTGAAAACCCAAAGATTAAAAGGGTTTATTTGTGAAGTAAAAGATGCGTTCTATTATGCAGATAGTAACTGGGGATAAATCCAAATCACCAAAAGGAAATGTAAATACCTTATTGTTTGTTAAAGCGAATACTAAAGCAGCAATATCTATGTTCGATGTTAACAGTAAATAAATCCATTCTGGTTCTAATTAATTCATAAATGGTAAAATAAATTTTAATCCAAAAATGAATAGCAAGCAAGTTAATTACAAAACTTCTAAGATTATTTTAGATCGTTAAAAAACAATGTAATTTTAAGTGAGCGTTTTTTTATGCAAGATGATTAAGTTTTTGATCTATTCAAATACTCAGATGAGAATTTAAATTATATGCAACAACTCCTTAAATAAAGTGATCATTTTAGGTTCAGCTGCACCGGCAATGGCAATAATTTCGGAAATATTTACAGGTTGTAGGTTTTTAGGATCACATTCATCGGTTAACACAGAAATTGCTGCACAAGGCAAATTAAGTTGTTTGGCAACAATTACTTCAGGGACAGTACTCATACCTACCGCATCTGTTTCTAAAATTTGCAACATTCTATATTCTGCTCGGGTTTCTAGCTGAGGGCCAACAACACTTGCATAGACACCTGTATGAATTTTGATATTTTTTTCTTGCGCAATTTTTATAATTTTTTGATTGATATTTTTTGAATAAGGAGCTAACATATCCGCAAAAATATTTCCAAAATTGTTTGCTCCTTTAAAGGCTAGAGGTGAACTTCCTTGTAAATTAATGTGGTCTTCTAGCAGCATTAAATCACCTTTTTTATAGGATAAATTAATGGCTCCTGCTGCATTTGAAACTAATAAGTTTTTAATTCCTAAACCGTGCATAGTTCTAATACCGTATGTTACTTCCCAAGGACTGTAACCTTCATATAAATGAAATCGACCTGCCATTACAAGTACTTTTTTGCCAGACAATGATCCATAAATTAATTTACCAGAATGAAACTCTACAGTTGCTATAGGGAAATTAGGAATTTTTGAGTAGGCAATTTGTTTTTCAATCGAAATTTCGTCAACTAACTTCCCTAATCCTGTTCCTAATACAATTCCTATTGCTGGATGGGTAATTCCTTCTGATTTTAAAAAATCAATCGTTTCTTGTAATTGTTGTTGCTTCATACTTATAAAAATTGCTGAAAGGAGGGATGATATTTTATGTCTTCAAATATATCTATATCGTTCAGCTCCTTTAACAAATGTACTTTTTTATCTTTTAAATCTGCTAAAGTATCTTTTCTAACCGTCTCTGTTCCCCAATTTTTATTTTTGAAGATCTTTGAATGCAAAGAATTCATCCCTAGTAAATAATAACCACCATCTTCAGCAGGTCCAAGAACCACATCATTGTTCTCTAAGTCAGTAAAAGCTTTTTCTATGTTTTCGGATGTTAAATCATACAAGTCACTACCAATAATCAGTACTTTTTCATAACCATCACCAAAACTTTTTTTAAAAGCATTTAACATTCTAATGCCAAGGTCTTCTCCAAACTGTTGGTGTTTTTGATAGATGTCCTTGGACCATATATCATTTTCTCTAATTTTTACAGAATAATAGACTGCCTTATCAGAGGAAACGTTTTGAGACTCATCTCTCGTTTTTTGCAATAAAAATTTATAAATTTCTAAAGCAGTTTTATCTCCAACCGTTTTGGCTAAGCGTGTTTTTGCTTTCCCTAATTCAGGATTTCTAGTAAAAATTAAAAGTAAGTTTTTACTCATAAATTTTCGTACCTTTTTTTAAATATGTGCTCCAATCTTTATTAAAAGCATGGACTTTTTTTGTGGGGTTTCCGAAAGTATCTATGACTTCGAAATTGTTGTTTTTCCATTCAAAAATCCCCCCATATAAGTTATATACATTGGTGTACCCTGCTTTAATGATTTGATGCGCAATTCTTTCAGAGCGAATCCCTAGAGAACAATATACCACAATTTGAGTTTCTTTATCTTCAGGTAATTTTTCAAGTGTTTCTTTCAGCTTAAATTCATTATAACCCACACAAATAGCCTCTTTTATATGACTGACGCTGTATTCTTTTTGTGCTCGTGCATCTAACAAAATAGCTTTCGTCTTTGGCAATGCCAATGTTGCCACGGACATATAAGGAACATTTCTTTTGTTCCATTTTTGCAATAGGTTGTCTACTTTTTTCTGACCGAAAGTTGTTGCACTAATCAATAAGAAAAGAAAAATTATTTTTCTCATTTTGTTAAAAATTATCGTTTAGCAACATCCACCGCCATCATAATGATAGGTGGACTCTGAAAAGAAAATATCATCTCTTCCTAAAGCTTGCAAAGCAGCTGTGGTTTTATCGCAAATTGCTAAGGGTTGGTTTTTTAATAACGTATGGCCTAAACCATCATCAAAATAGGCTTCATCACCAAAATAAATAGCAGCTCTTCCTGTAAAGATACAAGGGCCATCTGCAGGCATTGGATCTTTAATTGCGGCCACTTCTATGGATTCAATATAAATTAATTCATCCGTTGGATAACTCTTTGGGTCTAAAATCCGGTAGGGTTTTCGTGCTCTAATTTCAATCGTTCCAAAACCAGCATCTGTTAACGCTTTTACATAATCGGCAATTGATAAACTCCCGCTTAAACACAAAGCGCGTAAACGAGCGTCATTTCGCAATTCGTCATTCATCGGTTGCTCACAAGTTGGGTCGCTCATCACTAATTTTCCATGAGGTTTTAAGACGCGGTACATTTCTTCAATTGCTTTTTTTAAATCATCAGACTTAAAAATATTGAATAAACAATTTTGAGCAGCAACATCGATAGAATTATCTTCTACAGGTAAATCCATCGCATCCCCTTTTCTTAAGTCAATAAAATCACTTTTAAACCAATCATTTTGTTCTTCAGCAATTTTAAAATTTTTACGAGAAGCTTCTAACATTTCATCAACAACATCCAATCCAATTACGCCACCTTTATTTCTGTTAAAATATGCAAATTGAAGTAATTCCATTCCGCCACCAACACCAACATATAGCATTTTAGGATTGTTAGTTAAATCTCTTGCATGCACTGTAGAGCCGCAACCGTAGTTCATCTCTTGCATGATTCTAGGTATCTTAAGACCTGGTAATTCCCAAATAGGATTAGTTGTACAGCATAAACCAACATCTGGTGTTAAGGCTGCTTCTTTATATACATTATGTGTAGTTTCTAAGTAACTCATGTTTTTTATTTTTGATACGAATTCATGAATGATTCGTGATTTTTTTTAATTGAAAAATTAGGCAACAACTCCTTGGCAACTGCTTCCTGCGCCAGCAGTGCAACCATAACAATGTTGATTGATAATGATATTTCTGTCTTGCAATAATTCTTCGTTATAATCAGCGATGTGCTTTACTTTACTGGCAACCTTTAAGTTTAGCATCTGATTAAAATCGCAATCATACAACCAGCCATCCCAACTTACAGAAAGCGTATTTGTACACATTACATTCGCAACGGCAGATGGGTTGTAGGCATCTACCAAAGAAATCATATAATCTTCATAATTTTCAGAAGCGATTAAATAATCTAAAAAACGACTAATTGGTAAATTTGTGATCGCAAATAAACTATGAAAATCGATATCAAAATCATTCTTTAATGCTTTTTTGAAATCATTTTCTAATGCCATTTGATCTCCGGGTAAAAATGCTCCTGAAGGATTATACACCAAATCTAATTTTAAATCTGAACCTTCTAATCCATAACCAATAGCGTTTAATTCTTGCAATGCTTTTATGGATTTATCAAAAACGCCATCTCCACGTTGTTTATCCGTTTTTCCGCGGGTCCAATGCGGCATTGAAGAAACGACATGCACATTGTGTTTTTTAAAAAATTCAGGTAAATCGTGGTATTTTTTATTGGCTCTTATAATGGTTAGGTTAGAACGAACAATAAAATCTTTGATCCCTGCTTTGGATGCTTCTTTTACAAACCATCTAAAATTAGGATTCATCTCTGGAGCGCCACCAGTTAAATCTAAGGTATGCGCTTCTGTTTTTTTGATGACTTTTAAACATTGATGCATGGTGTCTAAAGTCATAATTTCTTTACGATCAGGACCCGCGTCTACATGACAATGAGAACAAACTTGGTTGCACATGTAACCTAAGTTTATTTGCAAAACCTCTAACTTTTTAGGACGCAAAGGAAACTGATTTGTTTCTTCAATTTTAGCTGCAAAAGTGGGTAATTCTCCATCTGCAAAAATGCCTTCAGAAAGAATTTCCATTTGACGAGATGTATTTGCAATATCGTTATTTCTTGCTTTTAGTGATTTTGTAGCCATATATTTTGTTAAGCTAAACTTATTTCAGCTTCTGATAATTGTTGATAGGGTACTGGAAATAAATGCAGCATAAGTCATACACACCAGCTCGCTAAAAAAGGGAGATTAGCGTTCTACTTACATTTCTAATTTATTTACTTTATTCATCATTTGAACGCCGTGAACTAACGTTGCACCACTTTTTATGGCAGCACCAACATGAATTGCTTCCATCATTTGTTCTTTGGTAATTCCGCGCTGCAAACCATCTTTAGTATAGGCGTCTATACAATAAGGACACTGTTCTGTATGAGCAACCGCTAAAGCAATTAAAGACTTTTCACGAGCCGTTAAAGCGCCTTCTTCAAATACTTTTCCATAATAGTCAAAAAACTTGTTTCCAAGCTCTTCATTCCATTCTGTAATTTTACCAAATTTTCTTAAATCGGCAGCATCATAATAGTTTTTAGACATTGTTTTTGTTTTATTTCTGATGAAAAATAAAGGTACTATTTTCCGTTTAAAGTCCAGTCATATTTTAAATAACTAATTTTTGCTTTTGGACTTATTTTTATTTTTGAATAGGTATTTAAATAAGCTATTAGTGATCCATTTTTTGTAAAATCGTCTTGAAACCAATCAAAGATTGAAGAGATCTGAACGTTCTTGTTATAAATTTTATTTTTTGAAGAATTGTTTACAAATTCTTTCATTAAACGTTCTAATTCCTTATCAACATTGTTCTCTGTAAAAGCTATATTTGATAGCTTAGGACAAGAAGCAGAGGCACAATTTACGCCTACATGAATCCTTGGGTCAAATAGTTTTTTACGCAAAATTTGATGTTCTATATAATCTAGAGTATATGTTTTACCACCAATTTTAGCATAAGGGATTTTCCATGCAGATTTTCCTTTCCGCTTTATATTCATTATGCTGTTTTTTAGGTTTTTTGAATATTTAGCGTGAAGAATTAACGTAATTGTGTAGGCGTTATAAGCATTCATCCAAAAAGCTTTTTGTTTGTTAACAGACCAAGTTTTTTTTGGTTTTGTATTTTCGAGATATATTGTATATTTTCTTAATTTTTGACCATTAAATTTATCATAATCTACGATTCCCTGTTTGGTAACATGTTTTTGCAATAAATCATTAAAAACGGATGTTTGCGCAAGTACCTGCGATATAAATAAAAGGGTAACAAATAATAAACCTATTTTTTTCATTTTTGCTTTTCTCTAAATAGATAGACGAAGCTATTTGGTGTTCATTACAAATATCACTATGAAATTTCTTCTCCTACTTTTAAGTTGAATTTTTTTCTAAAAAGAAAAACAACGCCATATAAAATAGGAGTATCTATAGCTGCAATAATCACTTTAAAAAGGAAGCCGCTAATTAATAAACTAGGAAAAATTGGCCAAGGTAAAATTTCAAAAGAGCACAATAAAAAAAGAACTGTAAACGTGTCTATAAATTGCGAGGTAAAAGTTGAGAAATTATTACGCAACCATAAATGTTTACCATTCGTTAGTTTTTTCCAAAAATGGAAAATTCTAATGTCTATAAATTGTGCAAATAAATATGCGATCATCGAAGCAAAAACAGCTAAAGGAGATAAGCCAAAAACTTGATGAAAAATTGTGTCGTTAATTGGAGAGCTTTCTATTGATGGAACAAAATCAGCAATTAAAATGATTAGCATTGAAAAGAAGGATGCAAAAATACCGGCAATAACAACTTGATTTGCTTTTTTCTTTCCATAGATTTCTGATAAAATATCAGTGATTAGAAATGTAATTGGATAGGGTAAAATGCCTACTGAAATTTCAAAACGATACAAACCAAAAGGTTCCCAATAAAAGAATTTTTGAAAAATTAAATTGGATACAACCAAAGATGCTATAAATAATGCGGCCAAAATTAAATAGAGACTATCTGCTAATTGTTTGTCTTTAATTTTCATTGTGCGAATTTACTAAATAATCTTTCACTTTTGTAAAAGCCATTTGTTAATTGATACGTTTTGTTAGTTTAAAAACATCTGCTTTTTTTTCTGAGCCTTTGTTTTGGCTAGTTCTGATGAATTTGTGAGGAATGAATAGATTTGTGTCGAGAACAGCAGTAAAAAAAGATAAATGGAAATGCACGAAATAGCTTCGAATAAAAATCATTATTTTTGCCGACAATTAAATGAATAAACAGTTACACACATAAATATTTTATGAAAGCATATATTTTTCCGGGACAAGGAGCACAATTTACAGGAATGGGATTAGATTTATACGAAAAGTCTGCATTGGCCCAAGAATACTTCGAAAAAGCAAATGATATTTTAGGGTTCTCAATTACAGACATTATGTTTGAAGGAACTGCTGAGCAGTTAAAAGAAACGAAAGTGACACAACCAGCTATCTTTTTACATTCTGTAATTTTAGCAAAGGTTTTAGGAGATTCTTTTCAGCCAGAAATGGTTGCTGGTCATTCTTTAGGAGAATTATCAGCATTGGTAGTAAACGGTGTTTTATCTTTTGAAGATGGATTGCGATTGGTTTCTAAACGTGCTTTAGCCATGCAAAAAGCATGCGAAATTACTCCTTCGACTATGGCTGCTGTTTTGGGTTTAGAAGATTATATTGTGGAAGAAACTTGTGCAGAAATTGATGGAGTAGTAGTAGCAGCAAATTACAATTGCCCAGGTCAATTAGTTATTTCTGGAGCGGTTTCTGCGGTTGAAAAAGCCTGTGAAATTTTAACAAAAAAAGGAGCAAGAAGAGCTTTGTTATTGCCTGTTGGTGGTGCATTTCATTCACCAATGATGGAACCTGCAAGAGAAGAATTAGCGGCTGCAATTGAAGCAACTGAATTTAGTGATCCTGCGTGTCCTGTGTATCAGAACGTAACAGCTAGTGCGGTTATAGATCCAGATGAGATAAAGAAAAACTTAATGCTTCAGTTAACGGCGCCTGTAAGATGGACACAATCTATACAAGCAATGATTGCGGGTGGTGGAACTGAATTTATTGAAGTTGGACCAGGTAAAGTGTTACAAGGCTTAATGCGTAAAATTGATAGAAGTGTTGTTGCGAGTGGGGCTTCTTTAATGGAATAATTTTTTTTAAGCTTTTTTTTTCAAGAGCAAATTTTCTCTTTCAATAATTGGTTTAAACATTAAGAGCAATTAAAAATTAATCATCATGAAAAATCTTAGCGAAAAGTTTTTATTCTTTTTAACATTTATTTTTACCATTGGTTTTGCAAGTTGTGAGAACTTAAACGAAGAACTTTCAATTTAGGGACAAGTAGTATTATTAGAAAGTAGCGAATGGCTTTTAAAGATCGAGTAATGCATTCTTTTGTTAGTGGCAAACGCCTTACATATTATGGAATAGACACTGTGTTTTTAGACGAATCAATACTTGATACTAAAGATTATTCTATTATAGATATAGATTTTAACTTTGGTACTATTAGAACACAGGAAGTAAATTTTTCTTTTAATACGAATATTATAGAATGTTTTGATGCTGGAGATCTAAATACCATATGATATAATGGAGAATCTAATTGCGAGCAATGTATTTAGAGATTGCTAAAGAAAACATTTAGAGGCTTTCAAAACAATTTGGAAGTCTCTCTTCATGCATAGGGAATCTAATTTTTAATTACAAAGCATACATCTATATTTTCAGTTTGTTTCGAAGAATAAGATTACTTTTTTAGTAGTAATAACCCCAAACATTTTGTTCTTTAATTTTTTATTTGCTTTTGTCTTTTATTTAAAAGAATAGGTTCTCCATAACCTAACGCGGTCATTCGTTCTAGTTGGGTTTCTGCATCGCCTACCACGAGCCAAATCATTTTATTTGGATTTACATACTTATTCGCCAATTCCTTAATCCGGTTTTTAGTCATGTTATTAGTGGTGTTTTCTTGGTCTTTTATATAATCAGCCTTCCAACCATAAGCACTTATGTTCGATAACATTCTTAACTTTGCACCTGCCGTCTCAAAGGCTCTTGCGTTACTTTTAATTAAGAAGCTTTTAGTTGTTTCTAAATCTTTATCAGAAAAAGTATTTGGATATTCTTCTAAAATTTTCTTTACCAATTGTGCCGCTTCTAAAGTTACATTACTTCTAACCCCGCTAGAAATGGTAAAAGCACCTTTAGCTTTTGTTCCAGAGAAACCAGAACGAACACCATAGGTATATCCTTTTTCTTCGCGCAATTCTTGCGTTAGTCTAGAGGCAAAACTACCACCACCTAAAATATAATTCATGACAGTAGCAGCATAAAAATCTTTATCTGTAGCAGCCAAAGCAGGAGCGCCAAACCGTAAAACAGATTGTTTTGCATTTGGGATATCATAAAAATAGACTGTTGGTGCAGTTGGTGTTTCTGGAGTTTTATATATAGGAATTGTTACTTCTTTTGCTGTCCATTTATTATTTAAGCTTTCTAATGAAGCAGCTACTTTTTCTTTCGAAATGTCTCCAACAATTAACATTTTTGCGACTGAAGGAGAGATGTAACTTTTATAAAATGCTTTAATGTCTTCTATGGATATTTCTTCAACAGACATTAAACTTCCAGCAGTATTTTTAGAACGAATATTGTCTTTTCCATAAATTAATTCATTATAAGTGTTTTTTGCTACCGCATTAGGGCTCGCTTGTTCTTGACGTAAACGTGCAATAGTTGCTTTTTTTAATAAACCGAATTCTTTTTGATCAAACCTTGGTTCTAACAAAATTTCTTGAGCTAAAGCCATTGTTTTATTATAGTTTTTAGCAAGTGTTGTTCCGCTTAAAGTAATACTCTCTTTACTGGAATACATGTTGAGCGAAGCACCTAATTCTTGAATAGCTTCTTGTAATTCTTTTGCCGTTTTATTTTTAGTTCCTTTATTTAAGAGACCAGCCGTTAAGTTAGCAACACCCAATTTATCCATAGATTCTAATAATTGTCCGCCATCAATAGTTATATTAAAGCGCACTAGTGGCACTTCGTTACTTTCAATTCCGAGTATTTTTAAACCATTTTCTAAACGGTCTTTATATACTTTAGGAACTGATAAAGCTAGAGTTGTGCCATAAGGAGGTTCAATGCTTCTGTTAAAAGTGGAAGGTGTTTTCTCATAGGTTGCAGCGATGTTTGGATTGAATTTTTCTTCTGCACCCACTATAATTTTTTCTTCAACAACCTTCGCTAAAACAGCTCCTTTTAGTGCCAAATTAGTAGCGTTCTTCGGCACAAAACTTGTCGTGATGTAGTTTTTATCTTTGATGTATTTTTTATATACACGCATTACATCTTCTGAGGTAACCGCCAAAGTTCTTTTAATATCTTCTGTCACAAAACTAGGGTTTCCTGTATAAGTATTATAAGATGCTAAATTGGTTCCTTTACCTAAAACACTAGATAAGCTCGCATAAAAATTAGTTTCCTGCCCTGCTTTAATCCTTTTTAATTTTTTTTCTGAAATTCCTTCTGCTTCAAATTTTTCAAAAGCTTTATGAACACCAGCTTTCACTTCATCTAAATTTTGACCATTAAATGCTCTAATTGAAAGTTGTGTTTGTCCTGCTATTTCTGAAGTATAATTGTACATTGATGTGTTTGATGTTAAATTTAGACCATCAACCAATACTTGATTTAAAGGTGCTGATTTACCATCTGTCAAATATTGCGTTAATACCTCCAAAACATAAGCATCTTTATGGTATTGTTCTACAGTGGGCCAAACCATTGTTAATTGAGGGACTCTTGCGAAATTATCCTCATAATATAAATGTTTAATTTCATCAACTTTTCCTGGTCTTTTTTCTAATCCAGGAATCTCATCTCCTTTCGGGATTTCATCAAAATATTTATGTACCCATTTTGTAGCTTGCTCAATATTGATGTCACCAGACAAAACTAAAGTAGCATTGTTTGGTACATACCATTTTTTGAAAAATGTTTTAACATCATCTAAAGTGGCATTTTGTAAATCTTCTAAGGAGCCAATTACTTGCCAATTATAAGGATGCTCTTTTGGATACAAATTTTTTCCAATTACATATTGGTTATGTCCGTAAGGTCTATTATCTACACTTTGTCTTTTTTCGTTTTTTACAACTTGCTTTTCTTTTGCTAAAACAGGGTCTGTAACCGTATTTATAAACCAACCTAATTTGTCTGCTTCTGCCCAAATCATTTTTTCTAAGGCATCTTTAGGGACTGTTTGTAGATAATTTGTTCTGTCTCTTGAAGTAGACCCATTTGCACCGGAACCACCAATTCTTGCACTCATTTTATCTAAACCGCCTTTTCCTAAATTTTCAGATTCTAAAAACAATAAGTGCTCAAATAAGTGTGCAAAACCAGTTCTTCCTTTAGTTTCTCTTGCAGAACCCACATGTACCATTAATTCTACAGCCACAACAGGATCTGATTTGTCTACATGAAAAACTACATCTAAACCATTTTCTAGTTCAATTTTTTTATAATTGATACTCAATTCTGGTGTTTCTTCTTTGGCTAGATTTTTGCAACCGATAAAAGCGATTGCCACTAAAAAAGCAATAAATATATTTTTCATTTAAGTTGATTTTTAAAACTGAAAGTTACCACAATGGAAAAGAGAAATGCTTTCTGTTTTGTTAAATAAAAATTAAAAACAATCTAAACAATACATTTGGGTTTTTTTATTCAGAATTCCAATTTACTCTTTCCAAGAATAAATGTAGATTTGCAGCTTCTTAAAGAAAATATAAATGCAATATAATCACCTAGATATAGAAAATAAATGGCAAAAATTTTGGTCAGAAAACCAAACTTTTAAGGCTAGTAATAAATCAGAGAAACCTAAATATTATGTTTTAGATATGTTTCCTTATCCTTCTGGTGCAGGTTTACATGTTGGGCATCCTTTGGGATATATTGCAAGTGATATTTATGCGCGTTACAAACGTCATAAAGGTTTTAACGTGTTGCATCCGCAAGGATATGATTCTTTTGGTTTGCCAGCAGAACAATATGCAATTCAAACTGGTCAGCATCCAGCAAAAACAACGGAAGAAAATATTACAACCTATAGAAGGCAGTTAGATCAAATTGGGTTTTCGTTTGATTGGAGCAGAGAAGTGCGAACTTCAAATCCGGAATACTATAAATGGACACAGTGGATTTTTATTCAATTATTTAATTCTTGGTATAATAAAGATTCAGACAAGGCAGAAGATGTTTCTACTTTAGAGAAA
>Ga0115005_10003934_pt1 | contig 11881 bp, 6 predicted proteins | sample ArcOceMetagenome_FD_87163 | JGI IMG/M metagenome (GOLD analysis project Ga0115005, IMG submission 87163) | Marine eukaryotic phytoplankton communities from Arctic Ocean - Arctic Ocean - Greenland ARC118M Metagenome | ecosystem: Environmental > Aquatic > Marine > Oceanic | place: Arctic Ocean...
AAACAAACAAACAAACAAACAAACAAACAAACAAACAAACAAACAAACAAACAAACAAACAAACAAACAAACAAACAAACAAACAAACAAACAAACAAACAAACAACAACAGTGGGCAACGACGCAAACCTTGCATCCACCCCTCTGGTTTGGCAACCCAAGTTGGTCCTAACAATCTCTTCGTGTTTCACAAGTAGATTGGCCGACAAAGATTAGTGATGTTTATCCAAGTGTCAAACAAGAGAACTGAACAATAGAGCTGATATCACTCCCGCACATTCAATGTGCGTGGGAAAGAAACTATCGGACACAAAGAGTACCTATTGATAGGCGTAGCCTACGCCTATCAATAGTACCCTCGCCCAAACAACATACACTGCCCATGCCTGCATCGTGTAGCATGAGGGCTTATGAGTGTGTGTTTGTCAGGAGGGGGGCTATGATACCCTCTTACTTGGAAATAGGTCACCGCACAATCAATGACTAACAATTCATGCATAAAAATTCTTAAATTCAACAACAGGACATGACGTCAAATTGCTCCTTATCAATCTAGCAATTATCCTAGTATTTATCCTACCAATTGCAATCTATGTTGATAAGGAAAATACACAAAATTACATTAAGGCTGTAGATGGTGCATTAGTAGTTGTCTTCCTCGCTCCGCCGATTGGACCTTACAGGCCGCATCCTTATAGTGATTGGGAGGGAAATAAGCCTATTACTCTGAGAGAATGAGTCAAATTATTGTTTATGGTTATACGAATACAGTCCGTCGATTCATTGTTTTGTCACCCTTCAAGTATCAACGCAGAACAATGTAATTCATCGTACCGCCAAAATGAATTTCAAGACTGAAGAGTTTAGTCAAAGAGAAGAAATTCTTATAAATAAATGTGTGCATGTGAAACTTTTGAAAGAATTTTTATATCATAAAGTTCCATTCACAATATATGCGTCCCATTGGTCTAGTGGCATGATTCCTGCTTCGGGTGCAGGAGGTCCCGAGTTCGAATCTCGGATGGGACCATTTTGCTAATCCTACATGGATATCAGCCTGTGTTTTATTTTTTTAGGGCCTTGAAAACTTCTTCAAAATGCAGCAAAATGATGGGGCGTATGTACGAGTATTCAGAAGGCGAAGTTTTGAGATTAAAGATCGCTTATCTTAGCACTTAGATACAAATGCCTGCTTCGCAAAGATTGTATGTAGGCCATCCGAATTCGACTCAAGGTTTTCCAGCGTTGTGATGAAAGGTTTCATGACAAAGAAACCTATCTTCTTCACAGTGAACTTTCGTCATGAGTTCCTAGTTCAGAAATAGTAAGTATGTGATCGATCATCAGCAAGGCTTGTTCGGCTTTCTGATAGATAGAGATGGTGTGTTTACTACCTTCTTCAAAATCAAAACCAGCATCTTTTGGATTAATGCGGATACAAGTGACAGTACCGTGTGATCTCGAGCCCTTTAGTCTTTTTATCGTGTCGTTAAAGACTTCTTCTGTCTCATTTCGTACAGCAGGTACATTCAATCCAGCTCCAAGCTCAATAATTACCATGTGTCGACTGTTCTGAACTACATCGTCTTCAACTCTTTCCTCCCACTTTTGGTATCTATCTCGATGGTGAGATATTGAATCGATCATATTTGCGTCCATGTCATGAAAGAGAAGTACGTTGGGTCGAGCCGGCAGCAGACAATGCTTGCAAATGATATCCCCAACTTCCTCGTCTTCGACAGGAAAAGTATTACTTGAACACTGATCGGATTTGGAAGAATTTCCAACCCTTTCATTCCACGAATCCCACAGAGCTCCTTGTCGCTTCTCTCCATTACTGATACCGATTGCATGACTGCATCTAAACTTCGTTGCACTCCCATGTATTTCACAAATTGTATCTGAGAAACAATTTGATCGGCTGAAATGTCCATCCACATTTGAAGAATAAATCCACCACGGAGAGGTATTAGTCTCATCACCAGTTTCATGTTTAGCACTAGTAATGAGGTTGCCCAGTTTTTTACTGTTGCACCACTGTTCGAGTGTTTGATATCCAGAATGCGGATCTGTTATCTTATACATTTGAGAGAAGCCGTGCCAGAAGCGTTGAAACTCTAAAGGTTTATCCAACAACCTCAATGGATTACATAGCTCACGATATTCATCTGGCATATTTTCATAAGTTGATAGACCCGAATCTGCTGAGAACCCTGCCCCGCATGTAATGAGCAGATAATTGCAGTTCTTTAAAGCTTGGGCAGCTTTCCAAACACTGATATCGAAGGAGAGGATCTCGATGCCTTCTCCACCAGCGACTAGAAGATCCTTCTCTATTCCATTTAGATCTTTCAATTTACAGCAGTCGAGAGTATTGATATCTTTAATATCTATAGGTGCTGATGATAGAAATTGAAGGCGCTGTGACGGACTCAACAACCAAATCGATAACCTGTTGTCATAACCAGCTGTGTAAACTCGAAATCCAGATTCTGCGTCCCCTGCGATAGTAATGCCTTTTATAGCACTCGCGCAAGCTTCCTTGTAAGTAACAACTTTGTAAATTTCAGAAGATGCGTGGTCGTCGATGCCCAGGTCGATGCTAACGATGCTGCAAGATATTGCCTGATCATCACCTCCATTTATAATCAGGACCTTCGGACATATTTTGTCGGTACTAGCGAAAGCTAAAGCAATGCAGTTTGTTCCAACTTGGTTTCCACGGTACACGTATATCGGTGTTTTAGGCAGATTGAAAGGATCAATTGCAATAGAACCTGGAAGAAGCCAAATGGCAACATCGCCGGCGGTATTTCCCACGCATAGCAAAATATGGTCCTCCGAAATTCTCTTCATCTTGATGGAAAGAATTGGCCTATTACCTTGTGTCAATTTAAAGGTCGTTAGACGTCTTGGTTGACCAATTTGCTCTGTGACTGTTGCCAAGTGTAAACCACCATCAGAATCACCAGAAACAATAAGGTGTGATCTTTGCTGAGATTTCTGGAAAAATGGGACAGCATCAACTGCATTCATTCTTTGGTCAATGGCCGGTGTTTCTTGGAGCTTATTAGTACACAAGAATGTTACTCTGTAGGTGCCATCGTCAAATTCATCGGCACGGTAAAACGTTGATAGCAATTTCCCCCCAGTAACAACAAGTAGAGATGATTTGGAACCATTGTGTTGGGAAGAACATACTGCTCTTACACAAGATTCGTGGGGTTGAAGTTCACTGATCAACCTGATCTTATTCTCTTCCACAATATAGAGCTTCGATGTGCAATCATTAGAACCCGAAAGGAGCAGAGTTTTGCCAGCGGAACTAGTACCACAAAATGCAACATCGAGGACAGTCTCACCGTGGCATGGCTCTCCTAAGTTATACTGCAATGGGCTGTGCCGGGCATATCGTGGTGAATGCGAATGGAGAAGAATTTCATTGGGCGCATTTTTATTGGCGATAATAATAGCAATATGGTGGCTTGTAGAACGAAGGCCGCAATGGAATTCTATTGCTAGATCAAGCTGCCTATTTCTTCCTCCAGTATCCAAGCTAAGAAGCTGATAACCAACACTTTGATCCCATACGATAAATTTGTTACCATGATAACCAGCCACCACAATGCTCATGGGCGATCCATTTCGTTTGGTTTGCCAAATATGACTTATACCTGTAAGACAAGGCACCGGTCGTCGTATGACACTGAACATTTTGATGCCCTCACTTGTAGCTTTAGTAGTAGCCTCGTGAATGAATCCGTCATTTCCTACAGATAGAACACCTTCACCGTCCAAAGTTGGTATGATGCCTGTTACATATTCCTTCCTGTGTGTATAGGAAAGTACGTCAAGTGCTGCTCTGACGCATCCAGGAATCTTACTTTCGGTGCAATCGAAGACGGCTAAATTGCCTCTCGAGTCACCAACGAACATTATTTTCTTTTCGTGATTATGACAATATGACATGGGTATTCCAACTGTAAGTCCGTCTCTCACCATGCTGAGTACAAAACGAATGTATGGTTGACTGATGGATGTGGCAACAAAACTATCAGTCGATGAAAGATCAGAATCAATTCTCCACCAGACCACAATCCCTTTAATATGGAATGCAAGTAAGTTGTTTGGATCAAGCCAGTGGAGTGATTGAATTGCCGGATACTGCACATCCGAGAAAACTGTTTTATCATTGTCGTCTCTGTCTTTTATTGTAGATAGGACGATCTCACCCTTTGCTGTCCCGATAGCAACCATTGTTCCACTTGGATGCACAGCAATACATGATCCTTTTGTGGTGTCCACTAATTGCTCATCGCGTTCACCTTGTTTTGACCACGAACCATGTGTTATCCATTTACCCGTGTTCAATTCTATCGACAATAGAGTTCCAGCACGGGTAGCGACCATTAAGTTCCTTTTCTGGGCATCTGCTGTATAGAAACAAGTGCCACAAATTGTTTGTCTATGCACTGGAATCTGTTTCTTCTTTTTGCGTTTTTTCTTTCCACTTGACTGCTGATCAATCGGGCTGTCACCTATCATTACGTCAGATGGAGGTGGTTCTGTTATTTGTGTTGGCACGTCGTCTTTTGGTATTTCAATAATCCTCGTAGTTGGCTGAGAAGTCTCGTTATCTTCCAAGCATGGTTTGATGGTTGAAGAATTATGGATTAGTTGATGATCCACGTCCCATATCTTTGCTGTGCCATCATTACCGCCAGTAAGAATAGTATCAGAATGATTCGAAACTACCTTCCATATACTCTGACAACCGTGTCCTCTAAGAATGGCCAATTCTGAACCATCGTCAATTTTCCAAATTCTTACTGTAGAATCCTCGCCAACCGAAACGATGCCACCACAGACATTGTGAAAGTAATCATTATTCAGCGAAATAAAGTCAGAATCCCATACCCTAGCCGAGTGTCCGTAAGCAGTCCATAGTAATTTGAAATCGCACTCCTTAGTTGAAAGGTGTCTTACGTCTTGATAAGATTCAAATGATCTTGTCGCATCACGAGCTCCTTGTTTTTCAGCATTGTCCAATTGTCCCCACAGACGAACTGTTCTATCATCACTAGTAGACACCAAGTATTTGCCTCCAAATCCTACCTTGACAGAATGTATAACGCCTTCATGCCCTAAGAGGCGATGGAGCACCTTCTTCCTCACGACGATCGTAGAGCGATTTTCAATGTCTTCATTTTCGTCCAATACATTCCAGACAAGAACTTCATTTGAAACAGTGCCAACGACGACGGCAAGGTCCAAATTTACAGAGCTGCTTTGTTTTGATATATTGTTTGAAGGATCCGGTTTCCAGCCAAAAAAATTTAGAGAATAAGTTATGCACCGAATGTCGCAAACAATCTTCCTCAGAGATGTAGATACTACTGAAAGTTTCCCATTCTTTCTATTTGATGTAAATGATAGTATTTCAACAGAGTTATGAGCAAGTCCGAGGGCAGTTAGTACTCGAAATGAGCTTCCATTGTCGCTCATAGGCTTTGGATCTGCTACACGTATTGATCGAACATCCCAGATCCAATCACAGGCCTGATAGGATTCACTAATTGTCTCTTGACTTTCAATTGGCAGATGAGTGAAGGGGCTGTATTCATCATCACTCATTGTTAAATTTGCAGGTTGCGGATCGAGAAAAACTAGAGACACTCTCCTTCCACCGTAAAATAGCCAAAGATCCATATTTCTATTCCCAACATCCACGGTCCCAACACATTTCTTCATTCCATGGACAGTTCCTCCCTCAGCGCCACTGAAGGCCAAAAAGCGATAGGTTTCCTTTCTCATCGAATCATCAAATGTGAGCTCTACAAATGGTCCACGGGCTACAAGGAAAGCTTGAGTTGAAGTTTGAGAGTGATCCTTGGAATCGTCATGATAGGCAAAAGAGGGAAGTGCCACAGCAGTGACAGGGCCAACCAACACTTCTTTTTTTATGAGCTGCTGTCGTGGTCTATGGTAGTTTTGAATTCCGTGCGGTGAACTTATGTACTCATATTGGTGCACCATTCTAATCTGAACAAGATTTCAAATCCTTGCACTTTCAATATCGTCAACAGTAGGAGGATTTAGAATCAAACTATTACTCGTACATTCAAACATACGGTACCGGGGGTATTACGTATCATACCGGTACTCGCCGGTAGTTCACGGATCACTCACAATCTTATCGCCATCAATTTGACACTGATGGTTATAAATAATGGTGGAAGAGATGACATCATAACCTTCTTTTTCGCGGGGGGGGGCAAAGCTTCTTGGCGCGAAAACAAAGTAAAGAATGATTGATTTGAGATTGAAAATTCAAATTTTCACGAACTTTCATTATGTATCCCGCTGGTTGGTATGAATACCAGTTAGTATCATACCCCGACTGTAATGTAGTGGATCTAAATTGAAAGGAACACCAACTATAATGAGGCACAATTTCGTTACAAGAAATTCAAAATACTGTGAACATATTCAAGATACTGAAGGATGAAGACGAGAACCAACAGCCAAAATAAAAGAGCGATAAATTTGTATTTGTACTCTATCATAAATCTAACTTTTTGTAATTTTTTTCTCCCCGTCCAGAACAAATTCCTTGAAAAACGACGTTGTGAAAATTAACTCCAACATTTGTTTTGACGCCATTCTTTTCATCCAAATCTTTCCGGATTCTATACCAAGACGTTAGAAATTTTCTGCAGAGAGGTACTTTCAAAGAGCTCAACGGGCATATCCATGGTTTCTGACATAAAGTGAAATGCACAGATTTCACTTTGTTAAAATCAGTCTCTCGACAATCTTCGCATGTTTCTTTCCCATCACGACACATCAATTTTGGATCTTTTCCTCTTGACATTGCTTTCGGATCATCATTCATTGAGTTGTAAATGCACCTGTTAAGTTCTACCGCTGTTCCTGGATGAAGTGCTTCAAAGAAATAAGAACAAAGTCCTTGCTGGGATAACTCAATATTAGACACCCGATAGAATGGCAATGAATTGTTTCAAGTCTTTTTGTATTCAACCAAGATTCAACTTAACTTACTATTTGTTGAGCACCAAAATATCCTCCGTACTTTCCTCCCCATCCTCCACCAGGTCTGAAATTTCCTTCCAAGATGACTCGTTTGTATTCTTCAAAGTAATCATTATTTGGTTTGATGACAAGAAATCCGCCTTGTACCCCCGGATGCTTGTTTGGAAAGAAGAGGAACGAAGTAGGTGTGTTGGTGGATGAGTTTTCGAGCGAAAATAATAATAATGTTTACAAAGCAAAGCCCAATGAAGGAAAACTCACTTTGTGATGTGGATGTATCATATTGTAATCCTTTGTGTAGAATGCGTGGATGTTTTCAGGAACTGATTTATTATGCATGACTGGCAATGCGCCGTTATCACCGTTCAACATGGAATCGAATAAATCATCAAATGGTTGTAAAACCAAAGAATCCAAATCCAAATGCACAACAATAGGATAATCTGTCAATGTGTACGAATACAGCTTTAGAAATTCCTTTTCACCACAGCAACCTAACGGAAGAAAGTCATACACGTGCAGAAAGCATAGTATGGATTCAGATGGTGGTTGATGTGTCCAGAGTTAGATGATCCAAAGAAAGTATAGTCAAAACTTCAAAAATGGCATCAGTACATGCACGTAGTACGTGTACTGTACGGACCTGTTTTCACTACATGTTCGCGAAGAAAGTCTCCCTTTATTTTTGAAGCATCAATTGGAGTATCTTTGATCTGCACCTCGTACCCTAGCTTTTCGAAAGGTTTCGAACATTCAAGAGCATCTTTGTGCGCAAAAAGAATCATTTTGTAAGAATATTTGCTATTTTTGTTGACTGGGTATGACGATAGCTCAATGGAATGTTTCAATACAGCCGCACCGTCTGCGGTGAAACCCGCATTGCAACCCGTCAGCGAAACAGCTGGTGGATATTGAGAAAAAAAGTGAGATGTGAGGAATGCGATGAACAATGACATATCAATCTTCTCCCAGATTCGTGCCCGAAAGAATAACGCACCGTAAGCGATTATTACTTTGGTTCCTGAAGGAAGTGTCGAGTCCACATCCAAGGGTTTATCTTCATACAAGATCTTGTTTTCGTGAAGTGCTATGTGGTTTTCAGAATCTGGTTTCCGCAAACGTTCAACGGGATGCAGACGCATAGGAATTGTATCATTTTCGTCGAGAACACTACTCTTAGAGGCAACATAGTTTATATATATCGTGGCCGAGAACAAATACAAGGTGCAAATAACACACAAGAATCCTGCACAAAAGTTCCTTGTAGGGAGTCTTCTCCTACGGCGGGGTTGGCGCAGTGAGTTGTTTATCCTACTCGTAGTCCTCATTGCGTGTTTTATGTTCTTGGCCTTCTTGTGGTTTTATTCGGGTTCTGTTCTGTGTTCTGTTCAGCAATTGAAATTAATTTCAAATTTTATTTCGAAAAAGAGAGGAAAGAGAGAAAGAACGAACGAATTTATTAAAATAGGAGCTAAAAATCTCGAATTTTTGTTATTTTGAATATTTTGCAGTGTGAGGACCCGGATCATTTTTCTTCGCACTACCCGAGTACGTGTGACACAATGTACTGGTACTACGAGTACATACTCATATCGTTCCGCGCGGTACAAACCTGATACAAGAACAAGCTGGTCTACTGACATCCTGACATGACTTTTCTCAAAGCAACACCATAGAGAAAGAACACTGCTTCGGTTGTCCACCCAACAGCAACTAACAATCGATTTGGAAATGATCTTTATAACGAAATTACAGCTGGTCGCAGTACTTTATCTTCTGCTTCTGGAAGGCCCGGACGATGTTGAGTCGTTTCAACAACATTTCGCATGTTCAAGTTTCACTTGCCGGACGAAAATAATAAGATCTGTATCACTAATGTCCGCAGAGGCAAAGCACTACAATCTTCCAAAAGCTATTTCACCTCGAAATATAGAAAATACCCTCAAAAGTGGGAATAAGGACTTCATTGACTCCATTGAAACCACTTCTCGATCATCGACGGAAGCTACTATTAACAATAATGAGAGCATTCATAGGAGCGAAAAATCGGAAAATAAGAAAAAGGTGACTGCCGTTGTCACTGCCCTTTTAGCTGCATGCTCAGCAATGATAGCGTTCTCAGGTAAAGGTGCTTGGCGTTACTATCTAGCAGGTGGCATTTGTGCAGCCTTTTCTCATGCTGTAACAACGCCAGTTGACGTCATCAAGGTGCGCACAAAGTGGAATCAATAGCATTGTGCATTCTGTGTTGTCATTGATTGTTTGCTCAATTTCAATTTGTTCCCTTTATTTACGTGTACGTGTACAAAAAATAACACCCTGTAGACAAGGAAACAGGTAGATGAAACAATGAAGGAACTGAGCATAATCCAGTCAGGTTTAAAGATTGTAAAGGACGAAGGAGGAATCAATGCTTTACTAGCTGGGCTCGGCCCAACCACCTTTGGTTACCTATTTGAAGGAGCAGTGAAATTTGGAATTTACGAAGTCGCAAAGCCAATAGTGCGATCAATGTTAGCTTGGTCTTCAGCACTATGCTCCATACCATGGATGAATTCAAAATTATTGGGATTTATCATTTCAGGAGGCATTGCTGGCACTGCAGCATCCATCATGCTATGCCCCATGGAAGCATTGCGAATTCGTCTCGTAGCCGAACCGGAATTTGCAGCGAATGGATGGGTGGATTGTGGAATTAACATGGTGGACAACGAGGGCGTCAAGGGGTTGTGGAAAAGCTTTCCTGCCATGCTGTCGAAGCAGGTTCCATACACGATAACCAAAAATGTGTCGTTTGATTTAGTCACGACTCTTGCATATGCTACTGTAGCCGCCCGGGGGTTAACGATATGTGGAAAGACAAAGGTTGTGATTCCTCTACTTTCAGCCATGTTTGCCAGCGTTTTGTCTTGTATAAGCAGTCAACCGGGTGATATGCTCTTGACCGCAGTGAATGCTCATGAGGGCAAAGACCGAACGGTTGATTTTGCGCGCTCGATTATGAAGGAAAATGGATTGGGTGGTTTCTTTGTTGGGATGAGAGAGCGTTTCGTGCACGTCAGTCTGATTGTCACGATGCAATTATCTATTTATGACTTTGTCAAGCGCCTAGTTGGGATTGCAGCAACTGGTCTATAATTCAATACCTGGCTAGGAAAAGTACCCATGTACGGAAGATTCATCCGTCTATCCCTCCAAACCTAGTAACGTACATGAAAATGGTGCTCTTATATCTGAAAATTCAATAATTTTCAGCGCATTGCAATGGAACCACGTATTTTAATTGTCTCTGTTTCATATGCGCCCATAAATAAATGTAACTAGTAATACGCTTCGATTCGTCAAATGCACGTACAACTACACGCAAAACAAAAATCGTTTAACTCTCGTCGTTATCAAAGGAAAAACAGTACAAAAATGCTTTTTGTCTTTATTTATATGTTTGGCCGGAGGAATCTAGAATTGGATACCATCCATTTCCTCCGCAAATATACCCAAACCGGAACTTATTTTCATTGGATGTACAATCCCAGCTTCTCCTTTCGGTCTGCATCTTCTACTCATCTCCGGTTTGCCGCGCCACCTTCCCCAGGCAGTGCACAATTTTACCACCCGAACTCCGGCACTTGTTTGCTGTCGAATTATATCAACTATTTTTGGTAGAGAACATTCTAAATATATTCCATGTTTCAAATGTAGCCTAGCAGCTTCTGCAAAATGTTCGCTATATTTGGTGGGGACGAGAAGAAAGTCGGCTTGGGTGTACGATGGAAATAATAGAGAACCATCTTCTTCTTGGTATTTCGAGCTATCTGGATCTTTTGCCATTTGGATTTGTCCTCCGGAACATAGGCCTCGATGTAACATATCCCATTTGTTATAAAAGTTTGGCACGCCCTCGATCAAAGTGCCAATAGATTCGCCAAAGAGCGTTTTGTTGAAGTCAGCAAACGTCCCATTCGGCCACAATCTATAACTCATTGTGGTCGCGAGCACCCTGTCGTCAGTTGCCCTGACGTCAGCATAAGATAGATCATGCGAGTTCATGTTAATATTGTTGCCAATGATGTCATTTGTTGGAAACGGATATGATTCTTGTGAGAGTTTAGTGATATTCAGCAAAGCATCGTCGTGGGTATAGAGAACCGCCTCGATTTTGGTGGAATTCTTGAAACGTAGAAGTGTATTCATAAGGTTCTCTACTGGAGAATAAAAACCGTTTTTTGAGGGAGTCTTTGTTGCAATGGCCTGAATAGAGTTCTGCGCCAGTACATTCATTTGTTCCTCTGAGAATGGACCTGCGGCAACCACCGTGTCAAAGTACTCCCGATGCTTTTGAGCCCAGAAGACGATATGATCGCATAGATTAGGAGAATCTGCATAATTGAATTGCCCCATCACTGCAACATTGCGGAAACGTCTCTTCAATGGAGGAAACGTATATCCAATCTGTTTCAAAGTGTCGAGCCACATTTGGACTGCCTTGACATCCTCAATCTCTACATACCCCCTATCGTATAGGTCGATCCAAAGCTGCTCCATTCGTCCTGGAATCGAGCTGTGGTCTGTGTCCCACTCTGCTAAGAATTCAATAAGTTTCCCACTCTTCAAATACAAATCATTCTCAGCACTCAAGTCACCGAGGATATTATGGTCGTTGCGAATCTGAGATATTTTGGGAGGGGCAAACACCAATCTCAACCCCGCATCTGCAAAGATGCACTGTGCAAAGTATGATCTCCAAATATCTGAGACTCGACCTGGAACTGTTGCTGGTAACAAAGTAGCCCACAACGCATTCTTCGTGTGGATTGTCGCCTGGGCATTG
>Ga0115005_10003935_pt1 | contig 11880 bp, 6 predicted proteins | sample ArcOceMetagenome_FD_87163 | JGI IMG/M metagenome (GOLD analysis project Ga0115005, IMG submission 87163) | Marine eukaryotic phytoplankton communities from Arctic Ocean - Arctic Ocean - Greenland ARC118M Metagenome | ecosystem: Environmental > Aquatic > Marine > Oceanic | place: Arctic Ocean...
AACAACAACAGCCGCAGCAGCATGACGACATCCGAAGCAAGTTGTTGTTTGCAAGCAAGCTGCAAGCTCTACTACTGCCCTTCCACACACCACACACGTGTATGTATGTTGCTCTGAGCTAGTTCCCAGTCCATCTAGTCAGAGAACCAAAATCGCACAGTGCTCTCACCTCTCGCCTATTACAAACAATATTACACTGCAATAGTAGCAGCGCTCGCACCACTCTACTAGTATATCAAACTATACATATAACATATAATAGCAGCTAGCTGATCATGGCGCGGAGATCTTCGAGATCTGGTGCTCGCAAATCTTACGTGGAGCCATCTATCAACGACATTCCATCCGCTCCATCCGATCCCAAAGATCAAGTCGAACCACCAGCAAAGAAAAAGATTAAAGCAGAGCCCCTTTCTATTAGCGATGAACATCACGATGATAACGACGACGATGGAAGCTTTCACGGAAACGATGTCGAGGAACCAAAGGATGACGACCATGACCACGACGAAGAAGACGATGAATCCTCCAAGGCAACGAAATTCAAAACACCCAAAAAAGGTACAAAAAAGGGAAGACCAAAGAAGTCTGCACGTAAATCAACCTCCCCGCGGGCTAGCCCTGCATCTTGCTCCAAAGAAAGAGACTATGGACCACTGGGTGACCGTACCTGCCCCCTTTGCAAAAAAGTATTCACCATCGTCACAGGATTAGCCTACCATCTCGAACATCAAGTGTGCCAAAGAACGAAGAAACGAGTGTCGGCGGATATCATTGGCACTGTACCGTTTGAGATATTGAATCCTGGAGAAGTTTTCTCGACCAAGTATGGTGTTGTGAGAGTTGTCAAGGATGATCGCGCAGGAAAGGATTTTGGCAAAACCAAGATTGCCAAAAATTACAAGGATTTAAAGAAAAAGTTTCAGAGAATACGGGATAGGAATGCCAATCGTAAGAACAAGGTCTACATGTTTGTGGCCAAAAAGAGCAGGCAGAAGAGGGACATTTTGCTGCAAAATTATCTTCATTATAAGAGTCAGAACACAAATGGCAGAATGGTTGGACTGAGTGGGACGCCGAGTAAAGATTATGTTGAGGGAATTTGGAATGAATATTATCCGCATTCGACACCTACGGACATATTTACGGGGATTTTTATGAAATCACTGGAGATTCCGTATATAACTGTGGATTATCCGGATGACACTGGACAAAATCCTGCAGCGCCACCGGATTCGTATCCTGGTAGAATGGTGGAATGTGTACTTGTCAAGGATGAAAGGAAGACAATTTATGATTTGGATATGGAAGGGGAAGGGAGATTGAGTCAAGTGGGCGTTGCGAAATCTTTGGTGAAAAAGACGCAAGATAAATTGAAAAAGAGACGAAAACAGTCCAACGTTAGTCATGATGATGGTGCCGATGATGTTATCGGAGATTTACATGAATCTGGCATGAGAATTTTCATCCAAAGGAGGGAATTGGTAGATATGTATAATGCAGGGCTACCGGTTTACTGTTGTGAGATATGTGGAAAGAAGTTTCTTTCACGTGCTGGTTGCAAGTCACACCTTGACCAGGAGAGCTGTATCAAGGAAAGAGAGCAGTTTGAAAAGAATCGCGTGGCAAGGTTGCAAGAAGTAGACGAATCGATTGAGGAGGAGTTGAAACCTCCTCCTTGGATTCTTCCTCCCATCAAGGCTCCGCCTGGAGAGAAAAAGAGGAAAAGGTGCAAGGTTTTACCAGGTCATATTGTCTTTCATCCTCAAAAGAGTTCAATTTATCCAGGTGTTTTCAAGCAGCTCAAAATCAAGAGAGGTAGCAACAATAGTAAATTTATGGCGAAGAAATGGGATGAGATTGGTCCTGGACGGAAGAAAGCAAGAAAGAGTAGAGCGAAATCGAACTCGGTCAGGTCTGTAGTTCACCAAGTTAATAAATGGATGGATGTATCCAATCTGGCAGTTTACCCAGGGGTGATGGCTTTTCTGTTTCCGACAATTGAAGAACGTCTTCCTTCTCGCCGTGCAGCGAGCAGAAAGGCAAAGGAGCAGGTTTCGCAGTACCTGCAAGGTAACGAGGAAGAATACGTCGACATGAAGGAGGATGAGTACAATCCTGAGGAGGAACCCGACGATCTAGATGGAAGTGACTTTTTCCAGTCTGGTAATTTTGATATCGATACACCAATGCCACCACTGCCACCACTGCCAACGCCAAAAAAGTTGGAAACAAGTCTTGCTCTGTGTCCTTTACCGGTTACGGAAACTGACACCAATTTGGCTATCCAGCCCATTGCAGTCGGTCAGTTGCAGGTGGCGGCGTCGGCGTCGGCATCGATTTCAAAGCCATCTTCGACGAGAGACGAACAAGAGAATGGGAAAGCAGACCAGAAAGTCGCTAAAGAACCTCCGAAAAAGAGACGAAGACGGGCGAAAACTGATTCATCAGCAGCAGTATCACCATCGGCTCCTATAATTGTGGACATACAGCCATTAGTAGAAGAAGTTCGAGCTGGCCGTTACCCGTCCATGAAGGTCTACAACGGAGATCATATCAACATTTGTTTTTTCTGTAAAACACAGGATGATAACGTTTTCAAGTGTGAATTTTGTTCTAATTCTGAGCACTTGGGTTGTGTGAAAACCAAAGTCTGCATTCGTGATCCTGAGCCCGATGACGAATTCATGTGCCACCGTTGTATACAGACTGTTCTGAATCGACGGTCCCGAGCAGAAAGGCGTCGATTGGAAAAGTTGAATGATGCGCTGAAAGGAAACAGTGCCACACCTACCGGGATATCACTAGAACTAGCAAAGAATGCAGCTGCGTTGAAGAGAGAGGTAATTTGGAGTCAATCAGAGTTTGATAATCATGTTGCAAGCTACAGTAAATGTCCTACTGGAGGACCTGGAGGTCTAATTTGTTGTGGCCCTTGCACTGCTTCTTATTCCCGATTACTATCAGAGACAGCAAAAGAGATGGAAGTACAAACTCTGTCCGGAGTTGGCAGAGAAGTTAGTGAATTGCTTGAACTCTTGCACGACGCTCAGGTTCGCCTCCAACAATCTGTGGATATTTCAAACAGCAACAGTATTCGGAGAGATATGCTAAGGGATGGAGATGACCAAGAAAATGGGGACTCGGCCAGGGACAGAAACTCCGGCTTGTTAGGGATTATTGATATCTTCACTAGTAAATAAAATAGTAGGAGTATCACAAGAAACAAGAAAGCCATTCGTTCCAGCTTCTCCTCGGTGTTGAGTACCAGGTATGAGTATGCTGCGATTCAAGAGACCTTTTTAAATACCTTCTTGTCGTGAAAATCGTCATCAGGCATCTTGGATGCAATTCGGCAAATGAACCCGCCAGGAAGATTACTATCTCATGGCAGAATATTGGACGAATGGATCGAGATCTCAGGAAAGGAAGCTTTAATTAAAGATAGGGCAAGCTTTCAGAGGAGGAGCATACCAGAATTGCTGAAGAAGAAAACTTCCAAGTCGTGACAATTGTCGTGTTATAAAAAAGGGAAGACCGTTATTGGAATTTAACGACATGTGTAATGATTAAGGCTTCCCATTATTCAAGTCTAAAATTAAGAAAATCGTTCTAGCTCCTCACCAATGCTGCTATAAGAACGACTGTGGAGAAGCATTATTATACTATCAAATTCTTCCTTCTGTATTAATAGGTCAGAATCTCCTCCCGACAGCGGATTCAAATCCCTCGCCACCACCACCAACTCCTCACCATCGTGGTCGTCGCTTTCCAGCTTGTTCTCAATCCCTACTGGTGATAGGATTTCTTGTCTTGAGATATGATAGCCATAGTTATTGAAACATTCCTGAACTTCCGAAACTTGGATTTCGACATCCTCAGCTAGTATGGCCTTCAATCCTTTGGTTTCGTCAGCGAGCATTTGACGCTGTGGTTGTTTTAAAGTAGATTAGTATATTAGTAAAACGTTTAACGCATGATCAGGAAGAACGACAACCACAAATACAAGACTAAGAAGAAACGACATCATGCACTGTTGCTGTGAGAATCATACTTACATATTTGTCCTTGTTTCTTGCTTCCTCTTCGGTATCTACTGACGCTCCAAGAATAGGATCTGTTCTCTGCTTTTCCGATCTTGCATGAGCTTGAGGAGAAATGCAGGAGCTGCGGGCTTCTTGGGGTAGTATCTTCAAGAGGCATTTGGTGTCTGGGGAGACAGCAGTACTAGTACTAATCACGCCTCCTCTATCAGGGAGAGCAACATCATCAAGAATATGATCGAACATTTCTCCCTGATATGTTGATTGATTGAGGTCTACCGAACCAGTCTCACCACCATGACGACGAGGATGCTTTATTTGGTAACACAAAAGCAGTAAAATGAGGACTAAGATATCTATAACTGCTAGCAAGTTCATGGTTTACCATATCTAAAGAACTTACCAAACCAATGTGCTCCTCAGTTTGTCCTTCTTTTAGCTGTATAGCTGCTTCGCATGCTATGTCTTGGCGGTCCTCGCTTTTCGTTGGTGTGACACCAGCACTCCTCCTGCTGCTGCTCCTCTTCTTGAGCAGGTCAGGAGCTCCTTCTCTTAGAGCTTGCCTAATCTTTGCCAACGCCGCCTTTCCCGATATCTCAACCCATTCGTTAGAATTTTTGCCAGGAGATAGAAATCGTCCTGGTGGGTCCATTTGCTGAATTTCATTCAAGATGCGCTTTGCGCACATTTCTTTTTCGATCAAGGGACCCAACGCATATTGCTCCCTGATTCCATTAATGATGTTTCGGAATTGAAAATTACCTGGATGCCTGCTGATTCCCTTCCCTCTTCCTTTTAAAACATCATTGTGAGTTGGCTCTATTTTGTTGATTTCATCAGCCATGTTGAGATTATATTCAATATGCATAATGTATGCCGATCTTGTGGTTTCCTGAGTTTGAAGTTGGTGTGGTCGTAAATCTTTGTACAGTATGCATAGCTCAGGATAGCTGTCGAAAAGCCTTGCGTCATGTCCTCTGGGAAGAGTCTATTGGTGTCATATTGTATTATCTTAGTCCTAAATCTGCAGATGTGCAAAATGTATTAGTCTAACTTATTAAAACTAGCTAGCTAGGCCTGTCTAAGTAACTGATGGTACCTTTTATAGTAGTATTTTGTCCCTCAGGAGGAGGGCTACTAGAGAAAAGAATCTGAAATCTAGTACAGCGCTCGATTAGGTACCAGGTACCCTCGATTATTCTTATTTCTATAAACTCAAAATAGCTTTACACGAAAAGTTCTTATGGTTTTCAAGTCATGGCCATAGTGTTCTGCCGTCCGTCGTCCCAGGAGTCAAAGAACTGTTGTATCAATACTGTAGTATGTATCATGTCATTTTTGATGAGTACTTTGTAAAGAGAAGGAATGCGGAATGCATCATGCATCTAACTTCAAACTCTTTCTCTCTCTCCTTTCCTCTTCTTCTCTTCTTTCCCTGAAAATTTTTATTTGAAAATTTTGACGAGGCGTCGACGAGAAACGGGAACAACGACAACCTTCCAGTCATTTCTTGAACCGCACCACCTTCGCCTACTTCAACCTCTACGACCTTCCTAGAAGCTCCCTCGGGTTATCTTTTGATTACATCTCACAGTATTGATAGAGACCTATAAGAAAGAATTGTGAGAAAGGAGGTGCAAGATAAAGCTATCTTGGCAGAAATATAAAAAGCGCAACAAGCAAAGCCAGTGCTGAGAAACGAACAAACGAGACAATGGCTTCCTCCATGTCTTTATTGTCAGAAGCATCCGACTCGATTGGTGATTTAAATCATTCTGAAGCGCATGAAGCACTAGATTCAAGTCTGCATAGTCGTCGTCGGAGGCCAATCCACTTGGAGGCTGACAGCAAGGGTGAAGCAGAGCAAGCATCACGACAGTCATTAACGAGTGCACCGTTGAAAGTGACAAAGAAGGTGGACTTGCACTACGTCACTAAGAATATTATCAGCATGGCTGCACCGTGGGATTCCATGCAAACCGATCAAGCAAGTATATCGCCTGTTAGGAAAGGTGAAGACGATAATGCTGAAGAAACAGATATGCAAACTGGATCTAATATACCTGTAGGCGATGATGGACCTCTGCATGAACGAGATAATTCCATAATTCCTACGAGACCTCAGAGCCCAAGCGGAGAATCAAATCATAATCAAACGGAAAACTTCAAAAACATATATGAAAGTGAATTCAATGGAAATCGAGATCGAGATCGACTGACTGATCCACAACAACGGCGGCAGCAAGGCCAGGAACACCAAAAGAAGCAGAACCAAACAAAGTCTAGGGGGAATTGTCCAATTCAAATCTCATCATTTCTCAACAATCACCACCACAATCACTACCTTCTCTTCAATATTTCATCAAAACCTCCTACACCGCGTATCAGCAGTCTCCTCAACAATCAAATTGTCAGTATGCCCTGGGCATGCCCTGGAATAAATCCGTCGAATCCATCAGATGCAACCGCTCCTACAGTCGTTTCAATACCAATACCAACGCTAAAGTCTCTTTTGGATATATGCTACGCAATAGATGCCTATCTCAGGCTAGATCCGCAAAATATAGCTGTGGTGTATTGCTCGAATGGAAGGGTTCGTACTGGAATAGCATTAGCAGCCTATCTCAAATTTTCGAATTCACGATCGAAATCATGTGGTGTATCGTCTTCACTGGAAGGGTTTCGATTATTCTGTTCGAGAACATGTCAAAATCTTGTGCGAAATGAAAATCTTGATTATTTGATTCCACCCACTTTGAAAACTCTCTTTGTCAACTTTGATGCGATGGTGGAGTGTGGTGGCGCAATTCAAAGGGAGAGATTGGTCTTGAGGGCCGTTACGCTTCAAGGGTTGCCAGTTGAAGATATGCCAAGGGTGGATATTTGGGATGAGCGCGGTTTGGTGTTTACGAGTCATAGTAGAAAGTCTGGTGGCGATCATGAAAGCGAGGATGGAAATCATGATTCAAACGGGGAGAAGAAGACGATGAAATGGGCAGATGAAGATGCATATTATCGAGTTAACAAGATTATCCTTGGTGATTTTCTTCTCTTGTGTCGATTTGGTGGTGAATATGCTCATGATACGGATGATCCGACCAAAGTGATTTTACGGTATCGAAACAATACTTCGTTTTTATATCCATCGCCACATGAACTGCCCAAAAATAAAGTGGACGTGATGCGGAAGTATGCCGATGACGTTGATGAAAGCGCTTTTCTAATGACATTTCAGTTTGAAACTCCAGGGGTGGATGATGCAAACGATGAGGGGGACTGGGACGACTTTCCATCGGTCTTGGAGGGGGTAGAAGCACTTCATCGAGGCTGGAGTCTAATCTGCCAAAAACATGTTATAGGTGATGAGCACGAGTTTAATGATGGAATGGACAATGACTTAATTCTACTTCAGCATTACTACCATGGGGAAGTACGTGTGACAACAATGCCTCATTCAGCACCAAATATGCTGCTGATGACATTGGCAATGCAAATATCAAATGGAGATATCGATCGAGCGGTCAATGTGTACCTTGAAGGTGTTATGAAATCCATGTGGAAGGATATGTCAAAATCAAATCCATTCTCTGTACCCAGAATTCATCAAAGTATCAACGCAAAACTAGGATTTGTTGGTGATATTCCTCAGTGCTTATCTGCAGTAGAGGAAGTTGATAGCCGAGACATCCATGATGATGATTCTATGGAGGAATCCCAATCGTTTACTAAATCGAAAAGTCGCGATATAGACGAGGATGAGCCGGAACTAGGAGAGGAATGTTTACAAGGTGATGATGGCGAATGCATGAGATCAAACGATTCGTCGTTTATGAATGTTTTGGATGCGATAGGATTTTCCTCTGACAGCGATGGGGGTGACGACGGAAACAACAAAGATGCGATATTGTCATCAGTGGGATATGAATTCCAGCATTTTTGTGATCAAGTCGCCGATCCAATATGTGGAGACGTGGCAGAATACCTTGGCTATGATGACTCTTCCTCGTCTTCAAGCAACTCTAACACTCCTTTGGCGAGTTCTGTGACGAGCCCAACACTTGGACGTAGAGGAAACAAAAGGCGCAGTGGTTTAATCAGCAGTCACCGGGCTCGTAAAAAAGTAGCAAAAGAAAAACCAAAGCCAATCAATAAAACACGCAAATCTGCAGTTGAAATGTTAAAAGATGTCGCACGTGAAGTAATGGAAGAAAGCAACCAAATGAATGGCAACGATGTCGCTAAGAGTGATATTCCTCCTCAAGTAGGTTTTGACGACAGATATCATCGAGCTATAATGAACGTGGATGCGACTCTGACTCGAAGAGATGTTGCTCCGCTTCGAGACACCCTGAGTGGTAGAACTCGCAGCAGATCTAAGACTTGTTTTTTTGACGGATCACTGCAACTTTCGCATAGAGAAATGAAGAGAGGGAATTCGGCCTCTCTTCTTGCAAAGAATGGTACCAGAAATTGTGGATCTGTCCACACTGGCAGTGTGGACACTCAAACAAGGGCTGGGTGCCACAAATCGAGGGTTCAAAAAATCGCAAAGAAACAACCAATCCAAGACTTAGGTTCCCTTGATGCTTTCACATCACGGCATCATACTTCGCCTGGCAATTGTTATGGGGAAGATGTTGCTGATTTTGGCGAGAAAGTCAAACTTGTAATTGGTGGAAATGCCTATGATGAAGGTCGCATTCTCTCCAAAGACGGCAATTACTACACCGTCCAAATTCCTGCACATGCCTTCAAAGATGGGAAACTTGTTCTTGGTAAGACTGCAACAGGTGCCGTAGCTGATTCCGCGGCAAACGCAAACTGGACAGGGTTGCCACCAAATCCGACAGGTGAGAATGGAGGTGCGTCGGATGAAAACAAAAACAACGTAAGAGCTGAGGACGCAGCGGCTGGGATTTCCAAGTCTGGGGAGGAGAATTCTTCCGACAATGGGGCAGCAAAATCAAAGGAAGAAGGCGACCCACTCTTAAAAGATGATCCAGAGTACGTGAAATATTTTAAAATGCTCAAAATGGGATTACCAATGGGTGCAGTGAAGAACGCAGTGCAAAGGGATGGCAAGGATCCCTCTATGATGGATCTCGATCCTAATAAATCTCTCAAATTACAAACACAAAAGGGTAGTAGTGGGGGAGACGACGGACCGATATTGAAGGAAGATCCAGAGTACGTGAAATATTTCAAAATGCTCAAAATGGGATTGCCTATAGGGGCTGTCAAGAATGCCCTTACGAGAGATGGTAAGGATCCATCGATCATGGATCTCGATCCAAACAAGTCTGTAAAGAGCCAGCTGCAATCCAGTCCAGATGGCAAAGAGGAGGACACCGGTCCTGCGTTGAAAGATGACCCTGATTACGAAAAGTTCTTCAAGATGTTAAAGATGGGATTACCTATAGGGGCTGTCAAGAATGCCCTTACGAGGGATGGCAAAGATCCATCGATCATGGATCTCGATCCAAACAAGTCTGTAAAGAGTCAAATGAAATCTGATGATGACGATGATGAAGAAGAAGACAAAGACACCGGTACTCCGTTGAAGGAGGATCCTGAGTATGGGAAATACTTCAAGATGTTAAAGATGGGTTTACCCATTGGTGCCGTGCAAAATGCTTTGTTGAGGGATGGGAAAGATCCCTCTGTTATGGACTTGGATCCAAATCAATCGATAGAATTTCAAAGGAGAGAGAAAGCGGGTAGTGAAGCAGTCGACACAGGTGTGCCTCTCAAGGACGACCCCGAATATGACAAGTATTTCAAGATGGTGAAGATGGGTCTGCCGGTAGGAGCTGTGCAAAATGCTTTGCAAAGAGACGGAAAAGATCCTAATATTATGGATTTGGATCCAAACCTCTCTGTGGAATTCCAATTGACGAAGAAGAAAGGTGGGGGTGCGAAGAAGACGGTGAAGAAGGAAAAGAAAATCAAGGTTCGCAGAAAAAAGATCTATTGGAACGCTCTTGATAAGTCAAAAGTGAAGACGGATTCGTTGTGGGGGAAAATACGTGGCATGGTTGATATGGAAAAATTAAAGATTGACACGTCTGAGTTTGAAAGTCTGTTCACAGAGACTCTCGACCCTTCACAAAAGAAGAAAAAGAAAGCCAGTGCTGCTAGCGATGCGGCAAAACCAAAGAAGAGTGTCCAAGTCATCGAAGGAAAGAGAGGTATGAACGGAGGAATCATTTTAGCACGGCTAAAGATGGATTTCTCAGAGCTTGCTCGGATTATCGACAATATGTAAGTCAACACAAAGGGATTCCTTAATTTTAACAATGTGCGCATTGTCTCACTCTGGCAGTCAATTCCTTATTTCTTTCAGGGTATTTGGCAAATTTGACTCCACTCAGCTGAAAGCTCTCAACGAATTTCTGCCCAATGACGATGAATTACCTGGCTTGAAGTCCTATGTTGACAACGCTAATAAGAATGAAGCCAAGAAAGAAGAAATGATGAATGATCTCTGTCCGTGCGAAAAATACATGGTGGCCATGATGACGGTACCAAATGCTGCTGCCAAATTCAATTGTATGATATTTCAGATGCAATTTAAGTCTAGGATGGCCGAAGTCGACGAGGCAATTTCAACGCTGCTAAAAGCTTGCGCCGACGTAAAGAATTCAACTCGTCTACGCAAGTTATTGGCTGTAATTTTAATGATTGGAAATCAGATCAATACGGGCGGAGACGGAAATATGGCTGAAGGGTTTTCTCTGGACGCTCTATTGAAATTGAATGAGGTCAGTTCTTGTACTAGTGGTGGCATGTTCTTACCTTTTTTTCTTAACTTAGCTAATTTGAATTTCTTTTTAACGCAGGCTAAAGCATTTGACAAAAAGACGAGTGTGCTTCAATACCTGATCAAAGTTATCGGCAAGAACGACCCGGAGCTTCTGAAACTCAAGGATGAAATCATTTCAATTGAAAAGGCAAAAGATTTGATGCTTGATTCATTGCTAGGCGACTTAAAGCAACTCACTGCTGAGCTAGAAAAGGTAAAGAAAGCTGCCGAAGGAGAAGGAGAAAAGAACCGAGGTGAGAATGGAAAGCTCACAGTAGAGGTCAAAGTTACTGTTGCAGAGCTAAAGGAGCAGAAGACATCGAACCGAATTATAAATGGTGTCAAGTTTTTCAATCAGATGGATAGTGAGAAGGAATTTATCCCAATGGAAATGTTTGCACAAAGCGCAGAGTACCAGGTGTTGGGCGCCTCAGAGAAAATTGAAGAAGTAAAGACAAGCTTTGCTTCAGTTTTGAATTACTTTGGAGAAGACGAGAAAATGACATCTGCAGACTTTTTTGGGACTTTATCTCGATTCCTACAGAGTTTTGAATCAGAGAAAGACGTGTTTGAACAGCATGAAGAAATTCGTATCCGCGACGAGAAACGACTAGCCATCAAGATGGAGAAAGAAGCCAAGAAACTTGATGCTCAGCGTGCAAAAGAAACAAAGAACGATTCACACTCTGATGTGAAAAAGAGAACAAAAAAGATTGTTGTTATTAAAAATTCTGAGGCTGAACCGAATAATATGAAAGGCCTCGCAGCTGCCGCTGCTCAAGCAGCTATCAAGAAAAAACAGGCACCAAGTCGAAACGAAGCTGTTCCAAAGAACGGTCCTATGAGCCCAATGGGGATGGGGGGCGTCGCCGCGATGGCGGCAGCTGCAGCACTGAAAAAGAAGCAGAAGTCGGAAGCTTCAGAGACCACATCTACTTCTGATAGTCCTCCTAAGAGACCTGCAAATCCAATGGGGATGGGAGGTATCGCTGCAATGGCAGCTGCTGCCGCTCTCAAAAAGCAGCAGAAGTCGGA
>Ga0115005_10003941_pt1 | contig 11872 bp, 9 predicted proteins | sample ArcOceMetagenome_FD_87163 | JGI IMG/M metagenome (GOLD analysis project Ga0115005, IMG submission 87163) | Marine eukaryotic phytoplankton communities from Arctic Ocean - Arctic Ocean - Greenland ARC118M Metagenome | ecosystem: Environmental > Aquatic > Marine > Oceanic | place: Arctic Ocean...
AATTGCCATATTTCCACGCTCGCGCAGTAATTCAATTACTCGTTGTATATCCTTTATAATTGAAGGCTGAATGCCTTCTGTTGGCTCATCTAAAATCAACATTTTTGGACGCAGCAATAAAGCACGGGCAATGGCCAACTGTTGCTGCTGACCACCCGATAAATCACCGCCTCGACGCCCTAGCATTTGCTTTAATACTGGAAACAGTTCAAACACTTCTTCATCTATAAAACGGTCTTTCTTTTTCAAACTTGAGAAAGCTGTTTTCAAATTTTCTTCCACCGTTAGCTGTGAGAAAATATCTCGACCCTGTGGAACATAAGCAATGCCGCTTTTAGCTCGATCATAAGATGGCTGCTTGGTAATAGACTTACCGTTCCACAATATATCTCCTGCTTTAGGTGACATGTGACCAGACAACGCTTTCATTAAGGTGGTTTTTCCTACGCCATTTCGACCTAAAACACAGGTTACTTTGCCGATCTCAGCCTGCATCGATACACCATAAAGTGCTTGGCTTGCTCCATAAGCGACATCTAAATTGTTCACTTCTAACATGTTAGCGCCCCAAATATACTTCAATTACTTTCTGATTTTTTTGCACGGTGTCTAGCGAGCCTTCAGCCAACACACTGCCTTCATGTAATACGGTTACTTTACATTCTAGTGCTGCAATAAAGTCCATATCGTGCTCGACCACCACCAACGAATGATTTTTTGCTAGCTTCTTAAATAGTTCAGCGGTTTTCATGGTTTCTTCGTCTGTCATTCCTGCAGCGGGTTCATCTATTAATAATAACTCTGGCTCTTGACTGATTAACATACCAATTTCTAACCATTGCTTTTGACCATGAGATAGATTGGCGGCCGTATCGTCGCGCTTTTCAGCTAAGTTTATTAATTCTAATATGTCATTGATCTTAGTAAGCCCTTCATGACTTAGTCTATAAAACAAAGCCTGCAAAACCCCCCGTGTACCTTTTAGCGATAGCTCTAAGTTTTCGAACACCGTTAAGCTTTCAATCACACTGGGCTTTTGAAACTTTCGACCGATTCCAAGATTGGCCACTTCGGCTTCATCGTACTGAGTAAGGTCGATATTATTTTTAAATAATACGGTGCCTGAATCTGGGCGAGTCTTTCCTGTAATAATGTCCATCATAGTGGTTTTACCTGCGCCATTTGGCCCGATGATGGCTCGCATTTCTCCTGGCTCTATACACAGAGATAAATTATTAATGGCTTTAAATCCATCGAAGCTTACATTTACGCCGTCTAAATACAGTGCAAATTCATTTTCTAAATGCTTTGGTCTAACGAATGCCATGATCACGCCCCTCCCTTAATTGACGCAATTTTTTCTTTTAAGAAAAAATACAGACGACTGATCTTTCCATTCCCTTCTTTAATACTTTTTACCGCACCCACAATGCCTTTTGGCAAATACAAAGTACTTAATACAAATAAACCACCTAACATAAATAGCCATAGCTCGGCGAAGGCACCTGTAAAATAGGTCTTTGCGTAATTAACGGCTATGGCTCCAATTACGGCCCCAAACAATGTTCCACGACCACCAATCGCCACCCAAATAATAATTTCGATAGAATTAATTGGAGTAAATTCTCCTGGATTAATGATTCCTACTTGAGGTACATACAATGCCCCTGCAATGCCAGCTAACATGGCTGACACAATAAAGATGAATAACTTATAATATTCAACTTTATAACCTAAAAATCGAGTGCGCATTTCCGCATCACGAATACTAACCAATACACGTCCAAGTTTAGATTTAGTAATAAAACGACTTATTAAATAGCCAAATATCAATGCCATTGCCGATGCAAAAAACAACACACTTCGGGTTTCAGCACTTTGTAAGTCGTAACCTAAAATATCCTTAAAATCAGTTAAGCCATTGTTACCACCGAAGCCCATGTCATTACGAAAAAATGCCAGCATCAATGCATACGTCAACGCCTGAGTAATAATCGAAAAGTAAACCCCTGTTACACGAGAACGAAATGCCAGCCAACCAAATACAAATGCTAACGTCCCTGGTATTAGCAGCACCATTACCATTGCAAACCAAAACTGGTCAAAGCCAAACCAATACCAAGGTAGGTTTTCCCAACTTAGAAACACCATAAAGTCTGGAAGATCTGGGTTGCCATAAACACCACGCTCTCCAATTTGACGCATTAAATACATACCCATGGCATAACCGCCTAGCGCAAAAAATGCACCATGACCTAGGCTCATTATTCCGCAGTACCCCCATATTAGATCAACCGATAAAGCTAATAATGCGTAACACAAATACTTACCAGTTAATGTTAGAGCGTAAGTTGATACATGGAAAATAGAGTCTTCAGGGAACATCAAATTACAAAATGGAAAGATTATGGCAATAGCAACCAGTGCCATTACTAAGCGCTGACCACCCTTGTCGCCAACTAATAAGGTGGCCATAGGCCCCAGTTTTAATTTATTCGATTCGTTTATTGTTTGATTATTTTTCATAATTTAACCCTCTACCGCTCGGCCTTTCAAGGCAAACAAACCACGTGGGCGCTTTTGAATAAATAATATAATGGCCACTAGAACAATAATTTTTGCTAATACCGCACCCGCCATAGGTTCCATTATCTTATTAGCAATACCTAACGACATTGCACCGACTAATGTGCCCCACAAATTACCCACACCACCAAACACAACAACCATAAAGCTATCTATAATATAAGCTTGACCAAGATTAGGGCCTACGTTGGTGAGCTGGCTTAGTGCAACACCTGCAATTCCAGCAATTCCCGAACCTAAGCCAAATGTGAGTGCGTCTACCCAACCCGTTTTAATGCCCATAGAACTGGCCATCGGACGGTTCATGGTGACGGCCCGCATTTGCAATCCAAATAATGTTTTCTTTAACACTAAAGCTAAACCAACCAATACCATTAAGCTGAAAATAATAATATATAAACGGTTAAAGGTGAGCTCTAAGCCAGCATTCACGGTAAAAGTTCCTGCCATCCAATCCGGTGTTACGACATCTTGATTTAATGGTCCGAAAATACTACGAACCGCTTGCTGCAATATTAAGCTAACACCAAACGTTGCCAGCAAAGTTTCTAGTGGACGGCCATACAGATGACGAATAACACTGCGCTCTACTAATACGCCCACTGTACCGCTGACTAAAAATGCAGCTGGTACAGCAACCACTAACGATAGACCAATGTGATTTGGCATTAACTGCTGAATAACAAAGGTTGTATAAGCACCCAGCATAATCATTTCGCCATGGGCCATGTTGATAACACCCATTACACCAAAGGTGATCGCTAAACCAATTGCGGCCAATAAAAGCACTGCGCCTAACGCCACACCAAAATAGATATTTTCGATTACGGCATTAATTTTCATTAACTGATTAATATCGTCTAGTGTAGTTTTTGCTAAAGTGATTTCTGCCTGATTATAATCGTCAAAATTTATTAACGCATGATCAATAAATCCAGATAAACCATTACGAGTTTCAACATATAATGACTTATCAAGATATTTAATTGCTTGAAGACGAACAACTGGGTCTTCAGACTTTAAATCAATAAGAGATTTAGATGTGGTTAAGACCTCAATAATATATTCATCTTCTCCATTACTTTGTTCAAATTTTAACGCTGAGTTTATTAGTGTTTGATGATCGCTGCTTGCAGTTTTTAAAATTGATAATGCGGCTAATTCTCTGTCTTCTAATATTTCTGAGAATAACTGTAATTCTGCAATGGCATTTTTTAAATTACCACGAAGTGAATTATTAATTCCTATTTTTTTAAGCTTTCTTTTTTTAAATAAGCCAACTTCTTTACCGTTTGAAAATGATGTGACTAAAAATTTACGATCTTCAGTGGGTGCTCTATAAACAACTTCATTAGTTTTTTTTACATAAAATATATCACCTGAAAGGATGCCGTTAAATAGCTCTAGGGCCCGTTCATTTTTCGATGCACGAATGATATCTATAAGTTGTTGTTTTTCTACATAACTTGCAGAAGGGAATTTATTAACTGACGATTGAAAGCTGTCAGTAGCTTTTTTTGGTTCAGCACTGGTTGCAATTACTTGCTGCGAGATAGTCTCTGCGCTTAACGCCATGACACTGCTTAGCGTCAATACGCAAATTAGCAATGTTCGTATAATACTCATGGAGCCACCTAAATTATATTGTAATTATTATGAGATTTGAATGTGTTGTTAAATATTCAATTTGAAAGGGTTAATTCTTACAACATAGCGCTGTAAGAATTAATTTAAAAATTTATATTACTCAGTAGTCGCTTCTGATCCAGCACATGTCTTGGTGACCGTGTTGTAATTACCGCAGTTTATAGGGGCCGTCCAATCAGAGATTAAGTTTTTGCTTTCTGGAAGGAAATCGGTCCATGCGTCACCGATTACTTCGCCATCTGTTTTCCATACAATATCAAATTGACCATCTTCTTGGATTTCACCAATTAGAACAGGCTTAGACAAATGATGGTTTGTGTTCATAACCGCAGTGCCGCCAGTTAAGTTAGCCACTTTTAAGCCATACATTTGTGCACGTACTTTATCAACGTCCACTGACTGAGCTTTTTCAACGGCTTGAACCCACATTTTGAAACCGATATAGGTGGCTTCCATTGGGTCGTTAGTGACACGGTCTTCGTCTTTAGTAAATGCATGCCATGCGTCAATGAACTCTTCGTTAGCTTCAGATTCAGCACTCATAAAGTAGTTCCATGCCGCTAAGTGACCAACAAGAGGTTTAGTATCAAAACCAGACAGCTCTTCTTCGCCTACAGAGAAAGCAACAACGGGAATATCACTTGAGCTAACACCTTGGTTAGCCAGTTCTTTGTAGAAAGGTACGTTTGCATCGCCATTAATGGTTGACACTACGGCGGTTTTTTTGCCTGTAGAGCCGAATTTTTTAACATCAGAAACAATTGTCTGCCAATCGCTATGACCAAATGGTGTGTAGTTAATCATAATATCTTTTTCAGCTACGCCTTTACCTTTTAAGTAGCTTTCTAATATCTTGTTAGTTGTACGTGGGTAAACATAATCCGTTCCCGCAAGAACCCAACGCTTAACACCTTGGTTCATTAAGTAATCAACGGCTGGTATGGCCTGTTGATTTGGAGCCGCACCGGTATAAAAAACATTTTTAGACGATTCTTCGCCTTCGTACTGCACTGGGTAAAATAACAAACCGTTTAGTTCTTCAATTACTGGTAAAACTGATTTACGAGAAACTGAAGTCCAGCAGCCAAAAATTACATCTACATTTTCTTTTGCTAATAGCTCGCGAGTTTTCTCCGCGAATAGAGGCCAGTTAGACGCTGGATCAACCACTACCGCTTCTAATTGTTTGCCAAGTAAGCCGCCTTTTTTATTTTGATCTTCAACCATCATAAGAACTGTGTCTTTTAATGTGGTTTCAGAAATGGCCATGGTGCCGGAGAGTGAATGAAGTACACCTACCTTTATGGTATCAGCAGCTTGCGTAAAGGCAGCTCCTAACGTTAGCGCAGCAACACCTGCTACCTTAATAAAATTGTTCTTCATAATGGCCATCCTTTTATTATTTATAAGTTTTTAATTTTTCTATCTACTGCTCTTTAGTATTGATGCATTTGCAACGCCTATGCCAAAAGATGTTTATGGCTTTTTTACTGCTCAGTAGCCAATATAGTGCATTAATTCTGCACCAAGCTTGGACTCGAGAGAATGATATGCGTTATTTTAGGGCGTCATATTTATGAAAGATTATTGATTTATTGTAAATGCACTGAAATTTAAGCCAATTCGCACAGTGATTGCGCAATCATGCATAGGGGAAATAAATTGTCATTAACAGGCATCATAATTGAGCAGGCGCATTCAACGCCAATGACTTTATTTAATGCAAAAAAAACCTCCAATTTAGGAGGCTTTTGATGCAGTAAACTGACTGAGGGAGTGTTAAACCGCCTCAGCTCCAGTTTCACCTGTTCGAATTCGAATGATTTGTTCTAGATTGGTCACAAAGATTTTACCATCACCAATTTTGCCCGTATTCGCAGAATGAGTGATACTTTCGATCACTTGTTCTACTAAGTTGTCGTCAATGGCGATCTCTAACTTAATTTTTGGAAGAAAATCCACAACATATTCAGCACCGCGATAAAGCTCTGTATGGCCTTTCTGTCGTCCGAAACCTTTAACTTCCGTTACAGTAATGCCTTGCACGCCAATCTCTGACAGAGAATCACGAACGTCGTCTAATTTAAATGGCTTAATAACCGCCGTAACCAGTTTCATATACATTCCTTTCATTAAATACAATGGGGCTCACTTGAGCCCCATTGTATTCTGATCAAACTAAATAATAAAACTTATTTAATTGGAAGTGCGTAAGTTAGGATCACTTGAGTATCTTCTTCAATACCATAAGAGTTATCATCGTCATCCATTGCTGTAGAGAGTGTAAGACTTAGCTCTTCATTCAGGCCAAATGCAATATCAAAATGAGTATATTCACCGTCTGTATCACCATCAACCATACCATAGGTTAATGTGACAGCGTCTAGTTCATACCCTAGAGCTAGGTAAGTTTTATCTTCTAAGCTCTCAAAGCCCGTATTATAAGACAAGCTTGCTCCCATAAATCCAAGATTTATATATGCTTCCATACCATCAAATGGCGCAGTATCTTCACCAGCACCAGCACCTGGGTAAACATAAGTAACGGCGCCTAAATCAATAGATACTTCACCAACTTCCATTGCATAACCGGCATATAAGTCATACTCAGGTGTATTTGCAATCCAGGCACCAGCATAAAAGCCTGAATCATGTGAGTAGTCTACTGCACCAGAAAACAATGCAGCATTTCCACCAATGTTTTCACCACGGTATAAATATGAGCTGTCGATTTGAGCTGAGTATTCAACCTCGGCATTAGCCACTTGTGCCGTTAATGCACCTGCAGAAACCAGGCTTGCAATCGCAATTGCTTTAGATAAAGTTTTCATATGTTTACTTCCTTTGACTAGAGTTTTTTATATTTATCGTTAAAGGGGCCTACCCCGTCATTCTGCTTCATACGTTTCTGTTCCTCAACTGCTTTGCACTGCTAAAAGGCGCTAAAATGGCATTTTTATAGGACCATAATTGCCAATATTAATAAAACGGTCATAAATGAATCGCATTACGCCGGTTTATTGCTGGCCAACTTTTATCAAGCATTACATCGGTGCAGAAAAACTAAAATTTTTTATATGAAGATTTTATTGCACCTAAACGGTACCCCATTTAGATTAACTTTATATGACAACCACTTAAAACAAATAATCAGCTTTCAATCCATTTTAGAAAGAATGGCAAAAATGGACTAACCACTAGTGAATAGCCTGAATATTAAACGCTAATATGTTAAGATTTTTCCACAGAGGAGCTCATAATGAACCCATTCGTATTAAGTAAAATAGCATCAAAAATAAGCCAACTTGTACCAGAGCAAACAACTCAAGACTTACAAAAAAATATTCAACAGGTGCTTGCACGTCAGCTTAATAAACTCGACGTGGTTAGTCGTGACGACTTTGACGCGCAGCAAGCGGTGTTGTTACGTACTCGCGAAAAGCTAGAGGCACTTGAAAAGCAAGTGGCTGAAATTGAACAGCGACTGGCAAAGTAGCCTAATTTTTATAACCATCAGCGGCTCCTTTCATACATTCGTCTAACAGCCGCTGGTGCCAAACCCCATTACACTGAGTTCCTGTCAATCGACTATTAAGGATACTCATGTCATTAGCAGTTATTTATTCCCGCGCCAAAGTAGGCATCGAAGCCCCATTGGTGCATGTTGAGGTACACCTTTCTAACGGTCTACCCAGTTTTTCAATTGTTGGCCTGCCAGAAACGGCCGTCAAAGAAAGCAAAGATCGTGTGCGCAGCGCCATAATAAACAGTGGTTACGATTTTCCTGCTTCGCGTATCACTGTTAACTTAGCACCAGCCGACTTGCCAAAAGAAGGAGGTCGATTTGATCTGGCCATTGCATTGGGCATTCTGGCCGCCAGCGAGCAATTACCTGACAAAACATTAGATGAATACGAATGCATTGGTGAATTGGCTTTAACAGGCGCTATTCGCAAAGTAGACGGCGTCATTCCTGCTGCTCTGGCCGCCAGTAAAGCACAACGAACGTTGATATTACCCTCATTCAATTTACAAGAAGCCAGCTTAAGTAAGTGTCCAGCATTGTGTGCTGACCACTTGCTTAAAGTGTGCCGGCACCTTAGCGATGAAAAACATCTGACTTTAGTCGCGCCATTACAAATAACAACCGAGCAGTATCGGGGTCCAGACATGGCACAGGTAAAAGGCCAGCATCATGCTAGACGAGCATTGGAAATAGCGGCTGCAGGGAATCATAACTTGCTCTTCAGCGGCCCACCTGGAAGCGGTAAAAGTATGCTTGCACATTGTCTACCGGGAATTTTACCACCATTAAATGAAACTGAAGCATTAGAGGTGGCGGCTTTATACAGTGTATCGCGACACCCCCAACGACCATACTTTTTAACTAGGCCTTTTCGTCAGCCCCATCATACTTCTTCGGGTGTGGCCCTGGTGGGTGGTGGGGCTCATCCTAAACCTGGAGAGATTTCTTTGGCTCATCACGGGGTTTTATTCTTAGATGAAATACCTGAATTCAGCCGCTCAGTATTAGATGTTATGCGTGAGCCTTTAGAGACAGGCCGCATTAGTATTAGTCGCGCTGCTCAGCAGGTCGAATATCCAGCTAACTTTCAACTGATTGCCGCGATGAACCCTTGCCCCTGTGGGTATTTAAAACAGGCTAACAAACGCTGCGCTGACTGCTCCGAGGCCAAAGCCCTAAAGTACCAGAGCTCAGTATCTGGGCCATTATTAGACCGTATAGATATTCAGATAGAAGTCCCTGCCTTGCCGAAAGGCCTACTTTCCAGTTCGGCCACCCTTAATGAAACCAGTCAGCAAGTCCGAGCAAGAGTGACTAAAGCACGAACTATCCAGCAGAATCGTCAAAATGGCCCTAATGCACAACTTGATCAAAAAGCCATGGCTGAGATATGTGCTCTGTCAAAAGGGCTAAGTGACATTTTAGAAAACGCGCTAGATAAATTGGGGTTAAGCGCGAGGGCTTATCACCGCATATTAAAAGTCGCTAGAACAGTAGCGGATTTAGCTGGCTGCCAGCAAATAGAACGATCACACTTGCTAGAGGCCTTATCATACCGGCAGCTGGAACGGCGCTTAAACCCAAGCCAAGCATATGCAGACAACCAGTAATCGCATTTCTTTACTCAGATACAAAATAGACCTAATCAAAACAGTGTAATTTTGTTAATCTTGTGCCCTATTTTTTTCTACAAGTTAACGCCGTGAATCACTTAAACCCCCGTCAAAAACAATCTGTACTGCATATCGACGGCCCGCTATTGGTTTTGGCTGGGGCTGGGTCGGGTAAAACCAGTGTAATCACCACTAAAATGGCCTACTTAATTGAGCAGTGTGGCATTCCAGCACGTAATATCACTGCACTCACCTTTACCAATAAAGCCGCAAAAGAGATGAAAGAGCGGGTGAGTAAACTGCTCCATGGTAAAGTGGCTAAAGGTTTAACGGTTTCTACCTTTCATAACCTTGGTTTGAATATTATTCGCAAAGAATGTAAACACCTTGGCTTACGATCAGGATTCTCTATATTTGATGACGGTGATACCAAATCTCTTTTAAAGGATATTATGCACCGAGAGCACGGTGCCGACGACAACGATATGGTTGATATGATTCGATCTGAAATAGGCAAACTAAAAAACGATCTAATTGAACCTGAACAAGCCATTGCGCTGGCAAAAAGCCCGCAAGAAGTATTGGTAGCGACCACCTTTGCGGCATACGACCGTTCACTAAAAGCCTACAACGCAGTAGACTTTGACGACCTTATTCGCATACCCACTATGCTGTTTAAAAACAATGAAGCCGTGCGCACCAAATGGCAGAAAAATACCCGGTATTTATTGGTAGACGAGTATCAAGATACCAATACCAGTCAATACGAATTAGTAAAAATATTGGTGGGCATGCATGGTAAATTCACTGTAGTTGGGGACGATGATCAATCCATTTATGCATGGCGTGGGGCAAGGCCAGAGAACCTGAATCTGTTAAAAACCGATTTCCCCACTTTAAAAGTGGTGATGCTTGAGCAAAATTATCGTTCAACTGGCTTAATACTCAACGCCGCAAACAAAGTTATTGCAAATAACGAGCACGATTTTATTAAAAAGCTATGGTCTGATAAAGGCTACGGTGATGCTATTCGCATTGTGCGCTGTAAAAGCGAAGATAACGAATCGGAGCGCATTGCCACCGAAATTATTGAACATCGCTTGCGCCACAATACTAAGTACAGTGATTACGCTGTATTGTTTCGTGGTAATCATCAATCGCGCTTGATTGAAATGAAAATGCAGCAATTTCAAATTCCATACAAGTTAAGTGGCAGCCAGTCATTTTTTGCAAAAAGTGAAATCAAAGACATTATGGGTTACCTAAAACTCATTGTGAACCCTACTGACGATTCAGCTTTTTTACGTGTAGTTAACATTCCACGTCGACAGATTGGCCCATCTACTTTAGAAAAAGTAACTGAATATGCCGGCAACCGTCATATTAGCCTGATGACCGCCACTACTGAAATAGGCTTAGAACAAATGCTAACGCCATTAGCATCTGACAAATTAAAACGCTTTGGCAACTGGATAAGCAATACCACTAAACGCTGTTATACCGAAGACCCAGTGCAATCTATTAAAGAAATGATCCACGACTTAGATTACGAAGCTTGGCTACAAGAAACCAGCAATACCCCTAATCAAGCTGAAGCGCGTATGAAAAACGTCTGGTTTTTAATTGATAACATACAGCGCATGTTAGACAAGGCTGATGAAAACGGCGAAGAAATGGATATAGAAGAAGCGGTAAGCAAATTAATATTGCGCGATATGCTAGAACAAAAGGAAGAAGATGACGAATTGGACCAAGTGCAATTAATGACGCTGCATGCATCTAAAGGTTTAGAGTTTCCTTACGTTTGGATAATGGGGCTAGAAGAAGAAATACTGCCTCACAGAAACAGCATAGAAGCTGAAACGGTAGATGAGGAACGCCGACTAATGTACGTGGGCATTACCCGTGCAAAATTAAACCTCACATTGACGCTCACATCGAAACGTCGCTCTTACGGTGAAAGTTTTGAGCCAACCCCAAGCCGCTTTTTAGACGAACTACCAAAAGATGACATAGAACGAGAAGGGTTTGGCGATACCCCCCCAGAGCAAAAGAAAGCACGAGGCGAATCGGCATTAGCGGGCTTAAAGAATTTAATGGGTAATTAGATGGTTGCCCGCGTTCGCGAGTAACACAGTTTTGATTCCTCAAGAGATCAGGGGACATTAATTCTTGGTGCGCAAGATAATGATAAGTCGGTAGGCATAAAAAAGCCCCAGACTAAGCTGAGGCTCTTTTATCAAATTAGATGGTGCCCAGACGCGGAATCGAACCACGGACACGAGGATTTTCAATCCTCTGCTCTACCAACTGAGCTATCTGGGCAAATCTGTTAACGTTGCTGGCTTGTGCCTGCTTCGTTGTGGGTGCGTATTAAACGGATTCTCGGCATTCAAGTCAACTATTTTATGCGATTTATTTCGCTTTATTGTCTGTTTGCGTAAAAAATGCGCGTTGTTGGTTGAGTTCTGCGCAATTTTAGCGAGATCCGTATGCTAAG
>Ga0115005_10003942_pt1 | contig 11871 bp, 5 predicted proteins | sample ArcOceMetagenome_FD_87163 | JGI IMG/M metagenome (GOLD analysis project Ga0115005, IMG submission 87163) | Marine eukaryotic phytoplankton communities from Arctic Ocean - Arctic Ocean - Greenland ARC118M Metagenome | ecosystem: Environmental > Aquatic > Marine > Oceanic | place: Arctic Ocean...
CAGTAACAGTAACAGTAACAGTATCAACCATGAGCAAGATGAGATCAATATCAATGCTACTATCAATGCTAATGACAATACCAATTCGAATGTGAATGCAGAAGCAGGTGCAAATGCAGACGGGTTAATTCCTTCCCAAATGCCGATTGGTGTCATAGGACCGAAAGAGCCTCTAAAGGTGCACACTGATACTGATACCAATGCTAATGCTAATGCTAATTCGAATGATTCAACCGCAAACGATCCAAGGACTCCGACTGCGACTCCCACGGCAACCAAAGTGCAGCACAAATCTTCTCCGCCGGCACCGCAGCCACAGTCTATGACTTTAGATGATTCCAGATTCGACATGCATGAAATGGCCTTCTCCCTTGAACCAAAGTTAAAAATTCACCAGCAGGATCAAAATCAGGAAGATAATCAGCAACTGGATCAGGATCAGGAACATGCCTATAATGATAATTGTGATTCTCATCTTCCGAATGATGCACATGTGCTACCATTGACATTTCGAAACATGTCCAACAACCTCAACAACCAACCTTCCAATAGTCACTGTCACAGTAGTCGTACACATGAAAATCACACCCGAGAATCACTATCAACCCAGTATTCATGTTGTGATGCCATCACCCAAGAATCCACTTTCGTATCTGCCTCTGCTACTGCCTCTGCTACTACACGTACCACTCTATTTTCACTGCCACTAGATGCACTGCATTCCATTGCCACCTTCGCAACCGTTGACGAATGGAGAAACTTTGGTATCACGAATAGGGAAGCTTCTCTCGCTTGTAGAGACATTTTTCAAAAAACTAAAATGCATGCATTTAATTGTGCCGTTGAAGTTGTTACTACATGGGTGAGTTGAGTTGAGTTGAGTTGAGTTGAGTCAGATGGAGGTCTATATGATACTTGATACTTGAAAGTATCTACACCACACGTACTGAACAGAGCATTAGTGCAGTACGTGTGGTGCATTAGACATTGAGCCTGTCATTTTTCTATGCAATACAATTCAACTCAATACAATCCATACAATCCATCCCCACTAACCTATTCTCTCCTTTATCAACCCACAGAACCGAGGAGAACACGCAGATGCCAAGGAACTAGCCGCACTCTATGTCAAGTGCGGTGTACCAATATATCCAACGCCATTAGGACACGCATATCACACATTGCACTGGAGAATGAAAGTACAATCCGATGACATGAAAGCTATCAATGATATTGATGAAACAGGAGAAGAGGATGACGATCGCGATAGTCCTGCTTCAATGCCATCCAGTGATATGCGCAATGGACAACTGGATAGATTCTACCTTGAACGACACGAAGCTAGAAATGTTGGCGGATACTTTCTACCAAGCCTTACGTACCTTGAAGAAAAAGGACTATTTTGGAGGTCCAAGGACAATGGCATTAGCACACAGCTAACACGTGAACAACGTCGGAATTCTATTCAAAGGTTTAACATTCGACCACCTGCACCACCTCTTGCGGATGGAATTGGGTTCCTTGGATTTTACGATGATGACGATGATGATTTGCCAAATATCGTTGAGCAGAGGCGTGTTATTGGAATTGGAGAAAATGTTGCCATTGGACCAGGAGATGCACAATTTGGTCATATCGCAGAAATTGCTGCTATGCGGGAGACGGATGCTAACTTTTCTCCGTTTCATAGGCAGTCCTCTAGATGTGAGGAAATCGCATCCGTGAATGCAACGCAACCCAAGAGATGCACCAAGGAACCGAAAATTGTTATTCATTGTCATAAACATTTGGTGGATCGGCATTTGCAAGGAAAATCTGCCATCTGTGATGACCTCGGAAATATGGATGCTCCCCCCATTAGTCTTTCTGCAGATTTCTTCCATCCTGTCTTATCGCGTCCTTATCCAAACTATGAAGAACGAAGTGCTGCTATTCTTGCAAGATCAGTGCATGGGCATGGGCATGCCTCTGGTAGCTATTCTCGTAGACCCCCTTCACGAAGTTCCTCGAGGAATGCAAGTGCAAGTGATGAAGTCATATCAGTGCCCATCGTTTATAATTTCGTGGAACACAGTGTCATTGCCGAACTTGAACTTCATTGCTATGATTCTGAAAGTGGAGACGACTATGCCATACCTTTGAGAAGGGCTTCATTCAAGAAGCTGAAACTAACGGAGTTCGTTCCAGCTTTTACTTCCAAACAAGTTACAGGGATCATCAAACGATTTCATCGGCAACTATCACTTCTACTAAAACGCGGTGATTATCATGGATTCGATGAATGCCTGTTTGACTTTTGGGACGAATTCTTTCCACTTACCAAGAATGTTCATTACTACGATCGTCACACTCCGGTCCCAAGAATGTCTAAAATTCATACCTTTTTGACCAAGCCGTGCCCCAAGGCATTCGGTACTATGCAGTGTGAAATTGAACGAGTCAGGGTGAAGTACAGGACAAAAGGAATGATCACGGGGAGGTACTACCACACATATGAATACCGACTTTTTATCAGAGATCGGCGGAAACCTAACTATGACGGCACCATTGTTGAGGAATTTTACCCCCGAATGGACACTGTACTCATGACTGCGAAGTACAGAGGCAAACACTATTCTGGTCCATCTGGTCTATCACCAGTTCTAAATGGCAAGAAGGGCGTCAATCATTATTTTTTATACATGCCTCAGCAAAGCGATATCGACGAACATTATGATTTTGTGAACAAGGACGTGGAAATGACTGATATCAACATTTACAAACAAAATGTCCCCGCTGCTGGCTCAATTCTTGAATTATGCAGGCTTCAAACAAACCATTTGGGCACTGAATTTCAAATAACATCTCCGCGTCCTCTTCGCCGTGAAAGCTCAAGTGACGGCCTTGACAGAGAACAGGTGGAAAGTGAACCAGCTCAAATCCAGTCTCAGTCGCCCCTTTCTGATCGAAACAATAACACGACACTTCGCTTGGGATTTAAGAAAACAAAGAAGAAAAAGAAAGACAAGGCTACTAGCAAGAAATCATTTGCTCGCATAACGCCATTTTCGTTCAAAAAGAATGGGGCCAATCTTTCACCAAAATCTCTCCTTCATGCATCAGCAGAAGACAACATGGTGCCCGTGGAAGAGAAGGAGATTGGAGCCATTACATACACCGCTAACGTGCTTGGCAATAGACCAAGAATCATGAACGTTAGCATTCCCACAATTTGCGACCAGACTGAGATGCCCTGTGCAACTGATGACACCTGGACGAAAGGACCTGGTGAAGAGGGAACCATGCTGAGTCACCTGAAAACTCTTCAGCAGAGAAGAAATGACAACGCCACTGCAGATGAAAATGAAAATGAAGATCCTTCGTTGCAGGATAACTTTGGTTTAATGTCGTTGCAAAATCGGCCTCCGTGGTGGAACGTGGACCTTGCAGCATTCGTGCTTAATTTTGGAGGAAGAGTGAGTGTTGCATCTGTGAAAAACTTTCAATTATGCGACCGAGAGGATCATGAAAATATCATGTTACAGTTTGGTCGAATCGATGGCAGGCATTCATTTACAATGGACTTCTCTTATCCACTTTCGCCTGTACAAGCCTTTGCAATCTCAATCTCGTCCTTGCAATCAAAGATTTCTTTCGCTTAATACCATCAAGCGGTTAAAGATGAAAGTAAGACAAAGGCACAATTTGAAATTATAAAATAGTAACCTGTAGATTTTGAACTACATTTGCGTATAAAGGAAGTATAAGGAAGATTAAACATTGACAACATTACAAAGAAACTATCAACTCTTAGCATGGCCGTATATCGATCTGTTACATTGCGACACTAAAATCCACCAAATACATTGATATGAACTTTACAATCAAGATTTTTGATGAAGCTCTTAACACATGGAATCGTCGTCACACTGCGTGCCCGAGTGAATTTGGTCTGAATCACCTTCAAGAAGAAATTGACCGCGTGCAGTACGAGTATATTTAAAGGCAGCAGTAGTAGTAATGGTTCAGTCCAACAGTCGTGACATTCTCTTGCCAAATGTGCAATATAATGAACAAATCATGAAGGAAAGGAGGAGGTCGGAACTGACATTGATATCTCCAGCGTCGGCCAGTTGCCTGTTTGGAACGGCCTTGATGTTCATCGCGCTCTAAATCTCCAATCCCATGTTGAGAACAACAAAGTGTGCGCTTTCGCGTGACAATACCATACCCCTACTGATGGTATGTGCATTGCTGCGGGGGCAGATGTGAGTTTGGCTGGCAGTGAGTATGGTGGTAGTGACTGGATTGATTGGGGCCAATTTCGGCGCGGCGATATTGGATGCTGCGGGGATAAAGGATGCGGTTGCGAGGGGGGTGGGGATTGGAGCTGCTGCGCATGGACTTGGGACTGCGGCATTTGCGAATGATGAAGATGCGTTTCCATTTGCGGCTATTAGTATGGCATTGACGGCTTCGGCTTGTACGGTGCTGGTTTCTATTCCTGTGGTGAAGAAACTCATTTTGAAGGTTGAAACTTACAATTTTATGTTATGAATACAGTTCTGTAATACGTGTTCCTGGTATTTATTATTAATAGCCAACTAATAATAATAGTCCAAAATCATCCACCTAATCATGAGCTAAAATAATGTGCCATCCCTTCTGTCCATATGGAATTCTCAATCAGAATATGCAGCATATGCGATTCCAGCTGATCAAAAGCCAATTTTCCCTAGTCACACTCACTATCACTATCATACTCAAGAGTGTTCGTCTTCACAGTCATCGTCTTCGTATTCACTGTTATCGTCTTCGTATTCACTATAAATAAACTCTGGACATCCGTTCTCTCTCGCCCATTGGAGGACGGAGAGATGGCCATTCTCAGCAGCAGCACTACAAGTTCCCCCGTTCCAGTTGCAGCCGTTCTCTCTCAACCATTGGAGGACGGAGAGATGGCCGTCCTCAGCAGCAGCACTACAAGTATCCTCGTTCCAGTCGCAGCCGTTCTCTCTCGCCCATTGCAGACAGGAGAGATGGCCATTTTGAGCAGCAGACTCACAAGTTCTCTCGTTCTAGTCGCAGCCGTTCTCTCTCGCCCATTGGAGGCAGGAGAGATGGCCATTTTCAGCAGCAACACGGCAAATCTCCTTGTCCCAGTCGCAGCCGTTCTCTCTCGCCCATTGCAGACAGGAGAGATGGCCATTGTAAGCAGCAGCCTCACAAGTATCATATTCCCAGTCACAGCCGTTCTCTCTCAACCATTGGAGGCACGAGAGATGGCCACCTTGAGCAGCAGCAGCACAAGTATCAGCATCCCAGGGACAGCCGTTCTCTCTCGCCCACTGGAGGCACGAGAGATGGCCATTTTCAGCAGCAACACGGCAAATCTCCTTGTCCCAGGGACACCCATTCTCTCTCAACCATTGTAGGATTGAGAGATGACCATAACCAGCAGCACCAGCAGCACAAGTTGCTTTGTCCCAGGGACAGTCGTTCTCTCTCGCCCATTGTATGATGGAGAGATGGCCACCTTGAGCAGCAGCAGCACAAGTCAGTTCGTTCCAGTCACATCTGTTCTCTTTTAACCTTTGCAATGCTTGAAGTTGTCCGGACTTGGCTGATATTGCACATGTGAATGAACTAATAGAACCCCGCCAGTCATGTGTTTGCGTCCTAACGTCCGAGTATCCTTGGTTACGGGCCCATTCCATGACGTCCACATGACCGTATCTTGCCGCATTGAACCAGAAGTATTTAAGGTGTTTAGTATCAGTTCCTTTATCTTGAAAGTACTTCGTTGCACAGGAAATGGAAGAGGTGACACTTTCCATAGTTGTGATCTTTTTGAATCCCGGGTTAAATTCGCTGGCTCTGAGGAAGATCTTGCAAGCTAAAGGACCGTATCGAAAGTGACCATTGCCACCAAGCAGCTCAAGGGATATCCCTATTACTCCTTCAGAAAGACTATGGATCGTGGTCCTCATCCTTGTGTTCTGGTTGGCGGCTGCTCCATGTTCTTGATTCTGTTGTAGTAAACCAAGTTTTCTCTTTTGGGAAGCAGGAGGTGATTCAGAGTTCATCATTGATAGTGCCTACCTTACTACTACTAATTTAAACCACAGCTAGACAACGAGAAAGGCATGACTTGTGTTGGGCGCGTCCAATTCACGCCCGTTGACATTTTTTTCTCGATCAGTGTACAGGGGTTGGTTTCAACACTGTGTACATGACCGTTAAAGGTAAAAAAATGTTATCCTCGTTTTAGATTGCTTCAAATCTCTCCGGAAAACACATCTTCATTACCCATTGTACTATCCTATTCTTCAGATAATGTGAAGTTCGATGTCGAAGTCACAAAGTTATACAAGTACTCCTGCGCAGGATCGTTTGCACCGTTACTACAGAGTCTTGTGAAACCTCTTCTCGATCGCTTCAGAGAAGTGCAGAATGACGATCAACCTCTGGATGTGACAAACTGGTGGCTCCCTATTGCTGGGCTTTTACTAATTTCTCGCTGACACAAATGAAAGTGAACTTAGATGAAAACAATGCTTGGTTACTATCATGAAGCATACAAGCTAATTGCTGAAAAGACGTCAGGAGGACCCAGTGCTACACCAGAAACGCCAAGTGGCAGGAAAATCTAGGCAAAAACTTCATGTCAATATTAGTATCACCAGCACACGAGGACGACTAGAAGGAGAACAAGAAATGATGACGATTTGTTGAATGAAAGATAATGAACCAGAAACATTCTTCAAACTGGAGCATCTTCTTTTGAAGGAAAATGCTTTCCGAACTGCACAAAGATTTCCCATATACCATGAGATTGAGGAAGATTTCACTCGCAGGTCCAATTTTGATTCCTATGATTCTTGTGACTCTTCCTTCTTCTTGTGGAGGTGAAACTAAAACATTATTTGTGTGGTCCATTTTGCGTGGGACCATGGCCTGAACGGAACGTGAAGTGCAACATCCAGTTTAGTTCCTGAAAATGAAGCTGGGGCCCTGTAGTCAATACTTGCAGTCAATCTTTCACACTGTATCACCGTATAAAGTAAGAAATCAGCAAAACTCCACCATCGAGCGAATCGAGCATTGGCGGCTTCAGCTTGTCCGGTACACATTGTTTGCACGAATTGCCAATATAAATACAAATAATGCTGTTAGAGAGTCAATAGCCAATAGTCAATCTATCGCAACCTCACATACTACACTAATCATGAGGTTTTACTTGGTTTTTATAAAAATAATTTAAAAATGAAAAGAACAACCAGCAACTATCCCAATACCAGCAATGTATTCCAACTGATCCGAGCCCAATACCCATTAGTCCCTGTCACACTCACTATCATATTCTTAATCGGCTTCACTTTCACTCTCGTAGTGCTCTGGACACCCGTTTTCTCTCGACCATCCTGGCAGGATGTGGAGCAATCGCTACCGTTCTCTCTCGACCACTGCTAAGCATCAAGAAGTTGTCCGTACTCGCAATCTTTTGTGCAAAATGTCGATCTGTGCCAACTACATGACATTACACGACCCGCAGCTCTTTTTGCCAACAGTAGCAGCCTGGGGATCGGTCTTCTGCTTCTTGTCTGGTTCCTCCTCAACATCTCTGTTCGATGGTGGTATGTTTAGTACTGGTGCGGGCAAGGAGAATTCGGGAATTGTCATCGCTTCTTGTTCATCATACAAGGGAATTTCCGGGATCTCTATCTCTGGCATTGTGAGAGCTTGCTGATTCATAGGTTCTTCAATCGCTAGAGCATCGGTATTATCCTCATCCTCCAAGTTTTTATTGGTCACATTATCGAGGGGAGCAGTCTCAAGCTGCTCTTCGTGTCCTTCTTCTACGACCGGATTCCTTTGAAAAGTATTATCAAAGCTTTCTTTTTGATCCTCGTCAGATTTGAGTAGTTTTTCTTGCGCAGCTGAAAGACTCGCAAACCCCAGCTCTTTGGACCATGCCTCACACTGCTGGACAAGAAGACTGCGGCAAGGTCCAACTGAAATGTTTAATTGCGTATCGCTGAAGAATGGACTGTAATCGAACGCAATCATCAAAGCTTCCTTTTTATCGGTTTGTGCCATCACTAAGCAGGCGTTTAAAACAATCGCGTCTGTTTTCTGGCGAATGACAAATGTTCGAATTCCACCTAAAGCCAACTTGTAATAATACATTGCCTTTTCTAAATTGCCACTCGCTTGATAGGCAGCTGCCAATGCTTCTGGAATTGGTACAGGTGTTACTTCTGTGACCTTCCCTTCTGTAATTGCAAGGGAAGTATTAACTGCCCTCTGCATTTGTGTTATGTTTCCACTTATCTCTCCTAGTGCGACAAGCATAGCCAACGCTGGCTGTTCTGCTCTATCATCTTCGATGTACTTGACTGCCTCCTCCATTCGTGCTGCTAAGTAAGTAGCCGCTGCGGCAGGTACTGGATCCGTTGGATAATAACCCGAGCTTTCACGGGCTCGCTGGGTTTGAGCGCTATTCCCAATATATTTCAAGCAAAGCTTGATCGCCCCTACATTCGCTAATACGAATGTGGACAAGACCTCCTTTGGACTTAGAGACGAACCAGTTGCTCCTGCCTCCTGAAGTCCTTGGACAATATCTAGAACCGGCTGCACTTCTTTATTCATCTCTCTCTCGATACTTTCAAACATCGCTTCTGGGATATTTTTGTTTTCATTGATTGTAAGCATTTGAATAATATGCATCATACTGGAATTTGTGTACAGATCGCTTGTTCTATACACTGCTTGGCGCTCCAAACTGATTGCAATGATGAATGCCCCATCCAATATGTCATCCACAGTACCCTTCCCACTAGAACTTAGATCGCATATATAATCAACTTGAGACTTGATCAAAGCCTTTATGTCTATTTGCTGGTAAGAAATTCTGGTGATCATGGGCGTTATCTCTTTTGTATTCATGTCGGTGACAACCTCGTCAGACCATTCTTGTTCAACTGCATCCTGTGCATACTTTTCAATTAGATTCGTAGCCTCTTTTTGGTCTTCAGCATCCCTGATTCGAAGGAAGCCAGACTGACTATAGTAGATGTTATATAGCACTGCTGATTTCCGATCTGAGCCTCTTTTCTCGTACAGTGGATTTAGGACATCAGATATATACTTCATTACCGAATCAAATATGGCTTGGGAGGGGGTGTCGACGTCAGCACCATCAGCAGCCATGTGGAGATACGATGGAAGCATTGCAAGCAAATCTTGCCCGTCGGCTCCTTTGAGCAAGGAATTTGTGTCAGATTCTTTAATCACGATATCAATAAGCTCATCCTTTTGACGTTTTGGCATAGCAACATAAGAGAAAGTGATTTCCATTGTAGCTCTTCTCAGCTTTTGGTTATATTCTTTCTCGGTGATCACGCCTTGGCCAAGTTCCGTGGCTAATAACATCATATATGCCGTCACACCAGCTGTATCCATTGTTGCCCCATCACTTTCACCCTTCAGATTTTTCATCTTTTTATTTCTTAGCTCGGTTGATTCGTTTAAATAACTGCATTCGTTCCAAAGAATGGCAAGAATTGCAGGCTTTGAAATACTATTCGAAACCCATTTCGATACAAAGTCCTTTTGCTTTTGTGCAATTTCTGTATAGACGTCTGGCCCGATTTTATTGTGGAAATCCATCACTTCCCTGGAATCTTCCTTACTAATACTCTCCATAACCGAGCATGCCAAATCTGGCATAATGGCTTCTCCGATGATTAAGCGATCACCGATATGCCTCCCAACAAGGTTCGATATCAGCGGCCCCCCCTTAGAACCCTTGTACTTGACAAAGTAGACTTTCTCTCCGCCTCTTTTGCCAACAATGTCCCAAAACTCTTGATAGTTGGCATGAACAAAGTCCCATCCGCTATATCCAAAAAAGATGGTAGGATAACTAGATATGAAATGTTGAGTAACAGTAGCCTTGACGCCTCCAAAACCCTTGCCTCCTTTGTAATGATTTGCTACAGCAACAATAGTATCTGGTCTTGACACAGTGCCGTGAATTTTTAGAATAACAAAACCTTTGTATCCGCCGTCCAAGAATTGCTTGAATTCGTCGGAAGTGCAGATGGCTGTATACTGAACTCCCTCGTCGTCAAGAGCTCTTTCGATAAATTCATCAAAATTGGTCGTCAAAATACAACGCACTTTGCCTTGTTTTACCATCTTGGCGATAATTCGATGGTTTGCATTAGGTTCACCTTCGTTCAAAAGTTCAAACAAACTGAACAGTTTCTTTTGTAGGACGAAGTAATACGTTTCCATCACTTCTTCTGGACTACGCGCATTATCACTTGTCCTTAGTTTCTTTGCGATCCCTTGATGCTCTTCTGGTACTGCATTAAAAGTTTCCTCCAGCACATTGCTCATCAGAGTCCACCATGATGGCGAGCAAGATGGTGCAGAGATCGATATTCCAGCACCGCAGTAGAGAAACGCGGGCTTATCTTTGATGGCTGCTTTGATTCTTGCCTCGGTTTCAACGTCAGAAATCACTTCGTCAGTTTTCTCCGCACTCGTAATACCTGTATTTTTTGCATGTTTTGCCTTTTCCAATTCCATGTTTGCTTCTTCTTCCATTTGTTCATACCTTTTACGATCATCTTCAATCATTTTCCCCCATTTGCCTTGCTTTGGGACAATTGTTAATAGGGGATTATAGTTTGAGCCGGCTTTCACATTTTTCATTTGATCTTGCATAGTGTATTGCATCACAGACATGTAGTTAAATTTACTAGAATCATTCTTGACATTTTGAACTGCATCCTGATCGTTCATATCTAATTCAGGTAACATCTTGTCATCAACGTGAAACGGGTCCGATGCGCCCCTTCTTAAAGAAAGGGTGGTATCAAAGTAAATTATCTGATATTCAGTTCCAGGCACGCAGTATCCAGCTACTCGGACCTTCACATTTCCTTCTGCTTTTCCTGACGCCATTACAAAAGCGCACGAGTGATACATGTTTTTGATATCATGAGCATCACTACTTGCAATTACTACCAAATAGTCTGAGTTTGAGAGGTGATCCTGAAGTAAAGCTTCTTCTTCCTCTCGAAAGTTCCAATGTAGCTCCAATTCACAATTTTTCTTGCCATCACTGGTTTTTACCACGTTTATTGAGCAGACATCCTTTTCCTCGTGAATGGCAGCTCCACTAACATCACCCTCTTGATCAACAGTAAATATGCCCGATCTAGCAATTTCTTGATCTTCCGTAGCACTATAGAAGCAAGCATAGTATTTTCCTTCACCCAAGCCGAGCTGAGCCAGCGGCTTCATTTCAATCGTATCTTTATGTAGAGTAGAGCTAGTAACTTGAACAGAACTAAAGATATGAAAGTCTTCGGTATTTTCGCATCCTTCAAATGGAGTTGCAATTTCTTTGATTTCGATCCTGTCGTACACCTCTAGTTTGTGAACGCCGGCGTCCAGGTCATAAGAAACGACAAAGTTTCCAGCCTTGTAGTGCGCCGTTATACTATTCGGCATTCCGTGTTTACCAATATTAATAGGAGGAATAATGGAAGAGTTGTTTATAAGTTGAAAGTTGAAAGATTTTATAAAACAGAAGATGAATTAGATGTTGAGAGTTGAGAGTTGAGAGTTGAGAAGCTGCTGTTCTCTTTTCTCTTTTTCATCTCGAAAGATACAGTATTTCAATCAGACTATTTTGGACCAATAATGAGCTAAAGAACTCTTAGCCATCACCTACCTACATACTACCGGCGGTATGTACTTCCACTCATCGATCAATAATCAGCCTAAAAATTGCACATTGGCCTAATTGAACATTGCACAGACAACACCGCCTCTCATTTGCCATTCCTAGTAGTAGACTACCAGGTTCAC
>Ga0115005_10003943_pt1 | contig 11869 bp, 16 predicted proteins | sample ArcOceMetagenome_FD_87163 | JGI IMG/M metagenome (GOLD analysis project Ga0115005, IMG submission 87163) | Marine eukaryotic phytoplankton communities from Arctic Ocean - Arctic Ocean - Greenland ARC118M Metagenome | ecosystem: Environmental > Aquatic > Marine > Oceanic | place: Arctic Ocean...
CTTCCGTCTTGGCCCCCGTTTGGGGGAAGGAAAGCGGCTGCCCCCCCCCCCCGGGGAAGAGCTTTTTTTGCACTCTCTCTCGAGTCGTTTGCTCACTTTTGGGAGCCGGCCACCTGGAGTAGACATGTGGCCCAGTTAGGTAGTCCTGAATACCAGGATCTGCTTTTTTGGGGTCTCTTTTGGGGTAGGTGGGGTCTCTTTTAAGGCTTCTGGAGTGTTTTGGGGGCGATTGGGGTGCGCAAAAGCCTCGCACGGGAGAGGAGCGAGTTTTTAAAACTCGCTCCTCTCCCGTGCGAGGCTTTTGCTTACCCCAATGGGCCCAAATGCACCCCAAATAGTCGAAAAAGAAGCCCCAATTTCAACTGGAGTTGCTCCAGTTGAGGTTGGGCTCCCCAAGAGGCCCTAAAAGTACCCAATTGGCGCCCTGTGGCCTCTTTTTGTTGGTTTTGGGGTTCCGTTTTGGGTTTAAAAAAAAATCCACGTTAGTGGTCCTCACATGTTCATACATGGAGGTTGCCCAGTCATTTCTGATCTCAGATGTGTGGCTGCGTTACATCACAGAAAGTCGAAAATTTCTAAACTAGGTGGCTTCAGGGTACTTTTAAACCGGGTTTCAAACTAGGCGGTTTCAGGGTACTTTCAAGCCGGGCACCGCTGTGTAAGCCTCCCACTACCTCCATCTACCTCCCATATCCTCCCATTCAGTATCGCAGATTCATTTCTTGCCGTTTTCGCAAAAAAGGCACCACGTCGTACATTCACTATTGCAAATTACGATCAACGCAAACATCGGAATCCCCATGAATCCTTCACTTACTAATTGTAAACTACGATCATAATATATCATAGTTGTGGATACCGCCCTTAAGTATACAGGCGGCCAGTTGTGAAAATTGAATTATGCAGGACCCGATGCTTAGCGACTTGGCATACGAATCAGCACGCTTGTGGATTGGCGAAGCCACCTTCGCCCATTGCATCTCATTTATGCATCATGTAAACTTCGGCACCTACTTGTTGGACAAGATGCAAGTTGATGTGGGCGTTTGCGCGCTCTTGTCGGAAAGGTATGGGCATCCAGCCTGGGCGCTCATGAGCAGAGTTCTGCCATTGCACATTGGAGCAGAAGCGTCCAGCAGCATTGCAGAACAAGAAAACAGGCATCTTCGCATTCGATATATTTCCAATATGGATCCAGAGATTGGAGTTGCAGTCCTTGCGACCAAACATCATACCATGGGTGCCATTCATATGAGAGGTACAAGGTGTGCGGTCGATGGCAGAGCCCCGACAAACCCCAACTTAAATGCATTGGCTGGTCATGCTGACGACTTCTTCACAAGATGCGGCTTTCCAACTGCAGAAATAGAAATCCAACACCCATGGATCCAAAAAGATGATGAATCTTGTGGCTTTTTGTTTCTAGACTTCCTCCACCACAGGCTGTTCAATGCTAGCGATGTCGACTATGCACCGCCTCAAGAGGACGAGATGAAACAAACATGGAGGAAGATGGCAATTTTTTTGGACAACATCTGCAAAAATCGTTTCGGGATGACCATGCAGGTGGATGAGCCCGGGGTGTGAGCCAGGATGATGTAGGAACATCTAGGTCGTGACCTAGGTCAGCACAGTAAATATGTTGGGTGGTCTTAGGGTCCGAGCACGTAAAATCGATTTGTGTGATTGCAGTCGGTCTTAATACAGCCACACACGTTCAAACAAATCTTTGAGCAAAGGTGGCAGGTTCTACCCGCCACCCTTTTTGTTGCGAAAATGGAGTTGACGTTGCTATACGATGCTGTATGCAATTCGAAATTGGCCGGTCTGGTGGCGGTGCCATACGCAATTCGAAATTGGCCGGTCTTGTGGATTTCCCGTGAGGCTCAAATCTGTCCAGTGTTCTGCAGCCCCGGCCACACCTCAACAATCCTCAGCAAGTTTGTTTGTTTCAGGTTATGCATATGTCATATGCTGTGGCCTGCGACTTTTGGAAGCGTGTTTGCGTTTACATAATTGTTTCGTGCAGGATTTCGGGGCAAGATACGTGGTAATGTTTTTTTGATGACGCCCAGTTTTTTTCAGTTTGAGCACGAGCCCAAAACTAGTCTTATGGTGGATATGGCACCGCCCACTTGCTCTCCAGTCGGTGCCAATGATGAGAAGGGAACCTGGCGGTCGAAATCGTTACAATGCCTAGCATTGCCGACTTTGCCGTTTTCCAATACTCTTTGTTTGTATGTAATAGGCTGTACAATTCGCATGAAAGTATGAGCAAACTGCATGTGCATTCCTTTAGCTATACATATAGTGTGTATGTATGTATATATGTATACATTCATACACATATATACATATGTATATGTATATCTACGATATAAATATGATCCAACCTATGTCCAACTAATTCCACCTAGCTTGATAGCAACCTGTCATAATGCTCGGCCTTATGCGATACTAATTAGGTGGATGCTCAAGAAATGATGGCCACCGGCAACGTTCCAGACATTGACGTGCCCCCCTTGGCCCCCTTGGCCGACGTGGGCGTCGTGGAAGCCCACGATCAAGAAGGAGGTGAGGAGGAGGAGCCAGCCATCGATGAATGTGTTGTCATCGAGGAAGAGGATTCCAATGGTCTCAGTCCTACATCACATGCGTGTTCGATCAAGCTCGATTCGATGGGCCAAGCACCTCGACCTGACAACACATTTGGCAGCCCATTTGCACTCCAATGATTTTCCGAGCCAGCCCAACCCAACCTGGATGGTTCCAGCTTTACACCATGTTCCCATGAAAGCCCCACTGGGGGCCAAAGATTTACATGAGTGGCAGGCAATGGCACACACATGCAGGCTGGTCACACAGTATCCCGATATGTGTTGATGTGTTGATACCATCCCCTCTTCACACAATCACTTTTTGCAATGCCCTTTCACAAGCCGCTGGTGCAGGAATTTCAGCGTGCTCAGGAGGCAGCGCTGGCTCGTCAGCGTGAAAGTGACGCTGCTGACGATGAGTGGGTAAGGAATATGGAAGCACGAGCCGCGGCACGCGCGCGCCTATCAAGTTCAGCATTTCCAACAGAACAACCTGCATCTCCAACATTAGCGGCAGACGAGCTCCAATCAAGTGCAGCGCCACCTATGCCGGCATCTCCAACAGAACAATTTGCATCTCCAACATTAGCGGCAGACGAGCTCCAATCAAGTGCAGTGCCATCTATGCCGGCACCTCCAACAGAACAACCTGCACCACCAGTACGATCTCAAGACGCACAAAGTGCGAAAGGGTGTGATTCAGCGTCCAGAGTGCGCAGACCTTCATCACAGCATCCTGGCACACCCCTTACTGGCACCAAGCACAAGGGTTATGTGTCGCCAGATCTGGCCCCTCCACCCCCTGCTGGCACCAAGCGCAAGGTTACATTTTCGCCGGTGGTGGAGTGTGTAAATCGGCTCGTGAACTTGCAGCCGGCAGATTCTACAACTCGCCCCATTGCAACCCCAGCTAGAAGGCCAGAAGGAAGTCCGCTGCAGTGTGGCCTAGCTGTGCCTAGGTGCGAGACCGAGGTGCAAGACCAAATTGTCGCGAATCAAAGTGTCGCGAATCCGCCAGCTGTACCCATTGCAGCTTCGCAAACTGCATTGGTGGCCTTTGAACCTGAAGCTGCCGGCAATTCAGGGGCAGGTCAGCTACTGGCGGAATATTACAGCATGTTAGCTTCCTGTACAACTCAAGTGGCATGTGCGTACTGACACAATCTGACACATACAAAATCATGTGCCTGCCAGCCCCTACACCACCCATGTAGCCATACCCCAACAATCTCCAACAAACCGACGAAAATCCAACACCAAATTCAAATGCAATGGCTGTGCAATGTTGCACATGTATGGCTTTTATTCGAAGTATTTCGAAGTTGTGTGGCAGCCTGAAGCGGCAGTCATAGCTAATTCATCCAGCCAGTTCCATCCAGCTCCACCTAAACCATCCTGAACCTATTTAAGGTCAGGCTGATGGTCGAGAAGAGGCGATGCCAAAGGGAAAACCTGAAACAAAAAAGAAGAATGGGAATACTAAGTTTTGTCAGCAGGCAATTGATAAAAAAGGCCAGTGGCGTCCAGGAGAAAGGCAATGGTTCAGCGAGGCATTCGCTATGACATAATACTTCATGGAATCCGTGTGGGCAGTGATCGGCGCCTTTGGCAAGCAATATAAATCAGTTCCAACAATCCCCAGCACTTCCAAACAATGATTATATGATTCTTCGAAACGTTGTTCAACGGCATTTCCTCCAACCAGTTGCAATCCAATGTGCAGATCTGTAAGTTTATAGACACGGTCGACTTGTTAAGTTATGTACCTTGCCCTAGGCTTTGCTGCTCGGCCTCCATATATGTGTCCAGCTACCGCAGGCAAACAGAATGCTATTGATCGGAACAAAAGATCACAGGGACTTCCCGAATGATTTTGATGCTCGCTTCCAAAGTGATCACGGCGGCCGCGTGCAAAAGGGACACACCCAGGAGTTCAAAGCCGCCCATCAAGGCTTCTTATATGACTTGGATTGCCAGGTGTGCTTGGGCTTGCTTGCGACATGCATGAATGGAACAGGATTGAAAATGTTGGGAAAGAATGCAACACCTGTGACAGATGAACCACCTGGAGACATGTGCCGACCTTGCATTGCAGATGTCCCAGCGCCGGCGGCCGAAGGGAGACCCATAGTGGCAGCTGGTGCTGCGAGGAGTGGCTCAGACACAGTTGGCAAAGTCCTTGTGGAACTTTCGATTCATGGCTGCTCCTAAAGCATGTTTGTATCCACCATTATCCACCTCTGACCCTCTCTCCACCTTAGGGATTCATTCCAATACTCTATCGTAGGGACCCATTTCAATATCAGATCTATTGCATCCAAGCCCATTGTAATTTGCCAGGGCCACTTCCCAGAGAGTGTGCCAGCAGCCAAGCCAGAGCAAAGCCAGGTGCTGGGCAGGGGTGACGATATGCCATATGTATCTATATGATTCTATATGCGGCTGGAGGGGACACTGTGTGTCAGGGCAGGCAGCCAGGGAGAGCGGGCGGCCGATAAGCTAAACCAATCTAAACCATCCAGGGATTCTCCGGGGAGTGTGGTTCTGCTAAGGAAAGAGGTGCCGCCGCATCAGAGACTTCATCCGCCGCCGCAGCTGGAGCCCTGTCTCATAGACTTCATTAAATCACACAGGAGAGGAGTGTGGAAAATTGAGGACTCGGATCAGACAACTGCCACATGCCTGTTGTGTACGGCCGCTCATGACGAGAGACAAAAATCATTTCAAGCTGTGAAGAATTTCAACAAAAGGAAGGCAAGGTTTCTTTATGCAAATGAAACTGCTGCTGTATCGCTGACATTGAACCTCATTGGGCGTGCAGCTCTATATAGGCTTGATGACCATGAGGAATCTAAGGAACACCTTAAAAACCTTGTCCATTCTCAAAGACTTGATAAGCACCAGAAAGTACCCGACGAACTATGGAGACACACTAGCTTCGTGTGCGCTGGTATCAATTTGACCTACCGCAAGGCTGTCGGCCTCGCAGCATACAATGTCGGGGGTTGTCTGGGGATGTCTGCGGTGGCAGCATTCAGCCGAAGGTCATAATTTTCCATTGTCCCTACTTGATCCATTATGGGGCCATGCGGCCCACTATAGTCATGTTCTCTCCAGCATTATCTGAAGATCACGATGTGTCCAAACCCATATCAACCCATCCCAATACCCTCCTGCAAATTACTGCAATTTCCTGCATGCCCCGGTATATGCGTCATGTGTTCTCGAACTAGCATGCGTCATGGGATGTTATGGGTACGCGTCATATGTTCTTCGAGGTGATCATTTGCGTCTTCTCATATTCCTGCGAAGCCAGGCCGGGATTGTCTGTTGTAGACATTGCCTTCCTAGGCCTCCCTCCAGAGTGGTGTCCACCGAAACCTCCTCCTGTAGGCAGATGTAGACAGCACTACCAAATCAATGGAGCACTGTGCTGCACAGAAAAGGTTTTATTTAAGGGGGCCCTTGGGCACACCCGGGCTCCAGCAGGGGGTTTAGATCATATTGTGTGGGGCCCCCCTGACATGTAGTTACGCATGTCATGGAGAGACAGAAAGAGAGGGAGAGAGATATAGAGAGATCATTCCCGATCGGGCAACCCTGCAGGTTCCAAGGGCGTTGGCTTCATGGGCAGAGAATGGCTCGCCTTCCAGTGGAGCTTGGGCGGTGCCTGATTATTTGGAGGTGGTCGAGTGTAAAGTAGCGGAAAAAGAAGAGGATGAGTTCCTTGAAGCTGTGGTCGTCAGATCCAAGTTCTGTGCCGCGTCACTTCGGATAGACAAAAAGTGTGTTGTCAAAAAAGGAAACTGGTGCGACGAATGCAACAATGCGGCGATGGATGTGTCCGCGCTGGTACACATTGTGAAGCTAGTCCAAAAGCTTGACCGCCTTGCCATTGCCGAGGAGAAAATGATGAGCTCGCCTGGTGGCATGCAAAAGTGTATTCGAAAAGCTCAGAGTCATGAGTATTTCGACGATGGTAAAATATTCAAGCCGCAGTGGCTTCAATCCTGCTTGGTAAAAAGTGACCACTGGCACCGCTTGGAGCAGAGTACTCTTGCAGAGGACAAAGAATGTCTCGTCAATCTGAATTGTGTTGGCCAAAAAGATGATGCGTTTGTACGCATCTGCGAATACAACGTGGCCTTGCTCACGCACTCAAGACCGGACAGTTAATTGGTATGGGTGTTGGATTTGTTGTGCACCTCGTGTAATTTTGTGACATATATTGGTGTTTACATTATGGTACATTCCTTCCAATTCCTTCCATACCCTCCAATGTGGACATCCAATATAATCCTTCAATTACAGCAGCTAGGCCCAAGCATAGCGTTCCAAACCATCCCTAGTTTCCCCAGTCGTATGGCTGCGTACATCGCTGCCCAGACTTGTTCACCATGCACCTCCACTCGGACCCCGCTCGCATCCCATATCCAACGTCATCCAGCGCCCAACATTTGCATATCGTTATGCTTGTCGGTGCCCTATTGGAGCGAATACGTATGTCACATTCGATGAGCCTTCCAGGGTATTCCAGGTATGAGCCATCACAATCCCACCTACAAGGATAAATTCACAGATGTCCATCAGAAGTTGCTCCAAGAGTTCAGTCACCAACTGATTCACAATCCAAGTAAAAAGGCTGATGTCAAGCTTGCTGCAGCGATTATTTCCGGCCAGATCGACGGCCATAGATTCGCAGCTGGACTCCTCCGGATCCTTGGATCGATGCTCACAAACCAACATAGTAATACGAGGCGACACAATGCAGGTCAATCTTTGCCGAATGTTAGCGGGGAGGATTTTTCTGAGATTGCGTTCACTCTGGCGGGACTCATGAGGAATAAGTCGGGAATGCGAATGTTTGGAATATCAGAGCGGCACTGCAAACCCCTCCAGCTCTCTCACCCACGTCTGCCCGACTTCTACATGTCCCTCGTGAATCCGCAGATGTTACAGCAAGGAACCAGTCGCGCGTTGGCAAATCTCAAGGTTGCGGACACTCGCAACTACTTTCTAGCCTTCGACGAAACAGCTATCGGGCAAGGCCGATAGGGCGCTCGCGCCCGTCGAGCTAATGGGAGATATGGTTCCAAAATGAAGTATGACCCATTCGTCATCATTGACAACAACAACAACCATAGTGCACTCCAATAATCTCCAATATGCTCCCTGATATTCCAATTTGTTCCAACCAATACCAGTTCATTCCAATTCACTCCAACTTGCTCCAATTATGTTGCATACCAGTTGCCTCAAACAGTGTCCAACCTCAGCCCCATCCAGAACCCAAGTACCAAACCAGGTGTTACATTTTGCTCCATCGCCTATTGCAGCTACATCTACCTAATCAGGCTTTGAGAAGGTTTGTGGCCTGGCACTTCCAACAGACTTTGACCCGCCATTGGCAAAAGATGAGGGGGTAATGATCGGAAGTGGCTATGGAGGAAAGCTTGGCTTCGATATGCCATACACTCGGTGCAATCCATGGCCTGACAAGTTCGACTGGGCCAAGGTTGCATCAATGCAGCTATCTTACGTAGTTTCACGCGCTGACGACAACAGACATATGTATGAGATCTGCCACATTCCGAGACAAAAGAAGGGACACATCAAGACGACCGAGCTGCATCAACTTGGGAGGGTGCTTGCACTTGTGTGTGCTGGCAACAACGACAAGCCTCCAATTGCCATCTCGCAGGATTTTCATGGAAGCCACCTGTGGATATCGATGGTATTTCTCGGTCTGCTCAATCGGACTTATGTGACTGATGTGCCATTCTTCGGTGAGTGCACTTATTATCCAATGTACAATTTCATTCCGAACTTCAACTACTGCGTCCTCTTATACAGACAATGCATGCCTGTCTTCAACCAAGGTGATGCAGTATGATGCAGGCATGTTCTATTAACAGCATGCCTGCAGAGCGTTTCATGAGAGATATGCTTGTTGTGCGCGGCACTAATTGCAAATATGGTTTGTATCGGTTTGCATTGATCTGCTTTGGTATGTGTGGAGTATCTATGAATTTTCCCCTGGGGGGAGGCAACCCCCCCACTCAAATTGCAAAATCGAGCAAACGAGTCGAGAGTGTTTGCGTATTCGTGCATATTGGATTCCCTTTACGTTGTTTCGGGATGTGTCAGGGGACTGGGGGGTATCGGATGGTATCGGACGCGAGATGACATGAGACATCACGAGACACCCCAAGGATCATCAAGTACTCCAATGGTGTCAATGGGAGATTATGGGAGCCACCCCATGAAAATTGCGATTCCAGGTGATGGGCCACACCTCCAAAAGAGCATCGTCGACAAATTTCGGTCTGGCAGCCAATGGGTGCGCTGGGGTTTATTTTGGGCTTCGCCGTCCGCTGGGATCGCAGGTTGGGTCCTTGGGAAGATTAATCTAAATGAATAGCTCTGGCTTAACCTCAAATTCGAAAAACTCAACACGTGCGGGTCTAGGACCTACTGGATCCAAGCACCTCCAATCCTGCTGAATGCAACTTTGATGTGATTTGCAGAATGCGTTCCATTCAGTTTTGTCCATCACCAGCAGCATCTGGCAGCAGCAAGCTCCACATAGACCCAAGGATCCCCAAGGTGGTTTGGGTCCGCGTCCGTACTGCGGCACCAACATGCAGAGCGACAAACAAGGTGCGAGAATGTTGACGCCCATCTACTTCGAACTGAGGTGGGATAGTATAGGCCATGCGTTCCACTGCTTCTGGGTGGCACTTTTGCTGTCCCCTGTCAACGCTTCGGCAATGTACGATTACAATACAGAGGACATGTATTTCAACGTGATGACTGCCTACTACATGGCTTGTTCCAACGCCGCGATGCTGGAGAAGAAGTATGGCAAGGCTTGGGCCAGAAATTTCCTGTCAGTGCCAACATTCGTTCACGCAATGTCATTTTGTGGGCAATTTATTGGCAGGTTAGTCAAGTGGGACAGCGAAATACCAAACCGTCCAGACAAAAATCGCGAGAGAATTTGTGAGATATGGTTCGCTTGGATCAAAAGTCGTTGGAGGGGCACGCCCAGGGAGAAAGATTTGATCTATGGTCGGCTATCTGAACTCATGGAGAGCATACCGAAGCATCGGCAGGTTAATGGACATGTGTTCAAGTCACCCAATATATTCCAATATGTCCGAGCACATGCAATGCTATTGAGCGTTTCCAAGCGTTTCCATTTGCTACTCCACCATAGCACGGGCTGAGATATTAGCAGTCGCATTCCAATGCCTTCTGTAACCACCTAAGCAGGTGCGGTTCGCCAACACATGGAGCAACTAAACGAACACATCGATCCAGTAGAGATGCCCAGGGCTGCTTTCACCAAACCCATTTCTGAACAACGCGCGGCGATGCTGGCCTCAGGCGCCATGCAGTTTTCGCACAAACTGCTGGCAGTAGTCCACAAAGAGGATGAGAAAGAAATCAAAGTCACATTTGAGGAGTGGTTCAAGCTGGAAGGCAGGAAAGTGTTGTCTATGGATCCGAAGCACGCCAGCGAGTTCAAAGCCGAACCCAAAGATGGGGAAGAAGGATCCGATTTCGAGGACATGCCCCCAGCCAAACAGCCCTGCAGCCTCTGGCACGTTCCAATATGTTTCCCCCCCCCGGATAAAAATGGAGGGGCGGGGAAATGAGCAATCGGCTCCCAAAAGTGAGCAAACAAGTCGAGAGGGAGTGCAATATTCCAACAAAAAACTATTCCAAAATTGGAATTCCGGCGGGTTCCTTCCAAGCCCATTTGCTTCGACTGGAGCAGACCTCCAGCGAAGCTCCGGCCCCCTGCCATCTTTTCTCTACACTTATTGTGGTTCGGCCACCCCTTATTGAACAGTCGAGGGTCGAAAAGATGGGACATTCAATTTAGTTACTCGATATCAAATAGTATGTATTCCAATGTATTCCATAGTCGGTGCCAGCGTTCCCATCGAAGCTGATGTGGCTGAGCCGGCATTGTTTGCTGCATCCCATGAGACTGGCATTTTGCTGCATCCCAGATGGTGCGACATCCACTGAAACCTAATAAGAATGCTGCATTCCTTGGGTACCTAGGAGACCTTTTCTGACGCCTGGCTGTTGCGCTTAAGGTTCCAAAGCACCATGCTGTTGATCCTGACGTTCCCAAGGACATTCAATGGTACACCTTGGGTGCCAGATTTTGACTTTGGTAGATACTTGATTGGTTTTTTGGGACCCCGTTCCAAACGTTACTGTTTCATTTTTTAATTGGGCATCTCTGGTTACTTGTTTGAGCGACCCAAAGCCTTCAGGCCTAAAATACACTGTTTCTATTATTTCCTTTTTGGTCGGCATGTCGTATATATACATGTAAATATTTATTTGTATTTTTTATTTGAGGGGGGGTTGGGGTTCTTAATCCATACATGTTAGTGTCACATAGTTACATTGCTTGGCATCGACTGCCACACTTCGGCTCAAGTGCATTCGAGCGATTCCGGCCTTGCAACTTTGCTCTTATCACTGCTCTTATCAGTGTGACAACATGATATATAGTGTCTGCCGCCAGCACTTTCGAGGCTTTCTAAGGAAAGGTGATGTGCCGGCTGAGATCAGGGTCTTTGTGGCTACAGATCAATCAATAACCTTGGCTGTTCAACCCCGTGAACTCGTATCGAGCATTATATTACGTGTGTGGTGCTGGATGGGAACACAGCAGGATCTTAGGCTAAGCAATCATTTCATGGATGCTGGCAGCCAGGGAGTTTTGTTGCATGTTGGGCTTTTGCTCGGCACCAAATCGCTCTTCGATCAGGGGGTGTTTGGCCCAAACGCTTCGGTGGCTCTTGTCAGGAAGCGTACTGATGCGGATGCCATGCAGATCTGGCCAGATGATGTCTGTGCGAATTGCAATGCTTATCCTGTAGAAGGCTTGAAATTTCAGAAGTGCAAACATTGCAAGGATTGCCGGGCTGCTGTAAGGTACTGCAGCAAGGCTTGCCAGATTGCTGATTGGCCATTGCACAAGGAGCATTGCCGTGGACGTTAAGCGATTTATTATTAAGCTCTAGAGGCCACTATAGCTGGCTAGAGCACATTTTGACAAAACTCGAATTCAAGACGTTACCGTCATAATCTTTAGTCAAAAAAAACATCAAAAACATTTATCTGCATCCTGTACCCTATCGCGCCAGCCTTTGCGAATGCAAGAAACGATTTTGTCTGCATCCTGTGCTCCATCGCGCCAGCCGTTGTGAATGCAAAAAACAGATGTTGTTTGCATCCTGTGC
>Ga0115005_10003944_pt1 | contig 11869 bp, 7 predicted proteins | sample ArcOceMetagenome_FD_87163 | JGI IMG/M metagenome (GOLD analysis project Ga0115005, IMG submission 87163) | Marine eukaryotic phytoplankton communities from Arctic Ocean - Arctic Ocean - Greenland ARC118M Metagenome | ecosystem: Environmental > Aquatic > Marine > Oceanic | place: Arctic Ocean...
AAGCAAGCATTGTGTTTCAGACAAATCGTGGCATCGAAACGCACCAATGTCGGTAAGCTCAGGCAGGGCATCAATAGCTATTCTCCACCCTTCATCATCGCTCAGGTGAAGATGCAGCTTATTAAGCTTGTAGGTGAACATTTGTCGGATAACAGATTCAATCGCGGCTTTGCCCGGAAAGTGTCGGGCGATATCTACATGCATGCCACGAAATTCAAATCGCGGGGCGTCTACAATTTCAGTGATAGGAAAGCGGCTTCGTTTGGCATCAAAAACTTGCATCAGCGTCAGTAAACCGTAGTTAGCGCTAATCTTATCTTTAGCAATAATTGTGGCGCTTTGACCTGTTATGCTCAGTGTATAAGCACCTATTTTTCCTTTTACTTCGAGTTCATTTGCAAGCGCATTCGAACTTGTGTCTGTGTCGATAATTATCTTAAGCGGTAAGCCTGCTTTTTGATTTGTCAGGCCAAAATAGGTCATTTGTTCAATAGCTGGGGCAAGCGTGGCTTGGTCAGACTTTGCTATGTAAATGCCAGATGAGGTAACGTATTCTCCTGAATCATCTCTATGGCTTACCTTGGGAATAACGCGGTTGTTGCTAGCGTCAGATACTAGCGCTAAGTCTGTTCCATTATATGAATATGCACTGTCCATCAGCGGCGTATTGTCACTGTCTGTGCGCTTATACTGAGCTTTTTTGTTCCATAAGCCCGTGTGCTGATTAACAAGCAGATTACTTCCCGGCTCTTTCACGCGCGTTGTCGAGGCTACAAGTACAGGCGCTAAAGCAGGGTAAGTTAAATAATAATTCGGCATCGCGTCTGAGCGCGAGGCATGCCAGAAAGGCGCAGATAGTGTAACAGTCACTTGTTCGTTTACGGCTACCTTGTCTTCAAAGGTCAAGCGGTGCAGGTCACCATTAATATGCTCAATGCGAATTGCATTTTTTGTGTCATAACCACGAACAGGCGCAATATGACTAAAATAAAGCGACGTATGCGTTTCAATAGGCGTTTTGAACGTACTGATCGTTAGCTCTGAAGAAAAACAGTCGCCTTCTGAAATATGAGCTCGACATTGACTATCATCCACATTACTCAAAACTTTATAGTGAATGTCGATACTTTCACCCAGCGCATCCAGTGTGGCTTGCTGTAAATATTGCGTTTCGGCCAGTACTGATGAGCTGCTTACTAGCATAAAAGAAAAGCTAAAACACGCTTTGACAAAACTCGTCGTATTGCGGATCACGTCGCACATCCTTAAATTACAATTTCAGGGTAAGACCAGGGTAAGGCAAACGCCCTACCCTGTGCTAAGTAAAGATAGTGAACACACGAACTATCTTTACATTTCTAGCAACTAGAACTTCATGCTAGCGCCTATGAAGAAGCGACGTCCATTAGCACTCTGCGTGCCCCCAAGTCGCTTACCATCACTACTTCGAACATAGTAGTTCTCCCAAATTTCGTCAGTAAGGTTCAAGGCTTCTGCTTTTAGAGTAATAGTCTCTGTTACGTTCCAGCTAAACTGTGCATCCAGCTGAGATTGTTCATCGCGGAACTGGTCGCCAATTTCAGTTTGCGCAATGAAGTATTCAGAGCGATAGTTGTAGTTCAACCGTGCGCTGTAAAGGTCAGTTTCGTAAAAAACACCTACGTTAAACGAGTCTTTTGAGGTGTTAGGAAAGCTAACTGAACGCGTTGCGATGGTGGCACCTATTATGTTCCCATCATCGTCTGTCACTGCAACCGCTTCATCCACTTGTGCATCGGCAACATCAGTGTAGGTGTAGTTTGCATAGCCACCAAAACCGTTGTCGAATACGTGTTGAATTTGCATTTCAATACCATCGATAGAGGTAGAGCCACCATTTTCTGGTGTTCTTAGCTGGTTAATTTGCTGACCATCAATTTCACGAGATACGGTTTTCGTAAAGATAAAGTCATTAATATCTTTCTTAAACACCGTCACCGCAGCTACTGATGACTCGCTAAAGTACCATTCCGCGCCAACTTCAAATTGGTTAGCGGTAAGCGGGTTAAGCTGCGGGTTACCAGCAGAGCCCGAGCTAGTTTCAGGCGTTAGGTTTACCGCTGGCGCTAACTGAAATGGTGCTGGACGCGTAAGCACGCGCGCTGCAGCCATGCGTAGTAATACGTCTTCAGACAAATCGTAGGACAAGTTGATGCTAGGTAGCCATTCGTTGTAACCACCGTCAAACGCTACGGCTTCGCCGGTTGTCAGGTCGTAACCATTGGACGTTGAATCCGTTTCAACGTAACGCATACCCACGTTACCTCTAAAGCCGTCACCGCTAAATTTCGCCATGGCATAAAGTGCGGTGATATCTTCTTCAATGTCGAATGAAGACTCATCTAAGAACGCGTCGGTGCGACGGCAAAGCACCGTTGTATCATCAGCGCATTCGGCTACGCTATATAACGCGTTGTACATGCTGTCTTTGTCTGGGAAGAAATAGCTTGCTGCCACGCCGTTAGTATTGTCGTGAGACACATTAATCATGTCACCATTCCAGAATGAGGAAGCTGGACCAAGGCTGCCTTCGCCAACGGGGGCTAAATTGGCTAAATCGGTTCTAAAACGAGACTGCGCAAAGCTGCGATCGCGACGCTTAATACCGGTTTTGATTTCCGTTACCGCTCCCCAATCTACTGAATGCTCGTAATCAATCTGAATATAGTTTTCTTTATCTTCCGTGGCGTTTAACTGGTCAAATATACCGCCCAACCACATTTCATCCGTAGGATTTGCTAGCCATGGGCTTGCAGTCGTAAAATCAATGTATGGGTTATCACCGCCTGGGTTATAAAAATCAATGGCTGCGCGCGGGTCATTAGCACTGGCCCAAAATTCTGTGAAGAAGTCACGGTTTTCGCCTTCACCGGTTGTTGTTCCTAACTGAAAGTGAAACTTGCCATCGCCGACGATATAGTGACCTTCAATATCTAAAATTTCGGTAGACATTTCAGACCCATCGCGAAAGATATTATCGTAAGCGATGAAGCGAGCCCACGCAGGGCGGTTATCTACGCCCATCATGCTCAGTGACTCAACGACATTATCGCTGCTTACCGTACCTGGGCTCGTTTCTGTGCCCGTGTAAGCGATGCCGCGAAACGGAATACCAATCAAGTTAGAGTTTACGTTGTCAGCTTTAAGCGTTGAAGAAAGATAATGGACAGACACATCAAAGTCATCGGTCGGTGCCCACTGCGCTGTAACATCAAAACCGACACGTTCACGGTCTTGCTTGAACAAGGCTGAGCCCATTCCCCAAGGAATAGCACCTTTTTGCGAGGCACCAACAGGCGCTTCTATTAAAGGGTCGATTCGAGGAATACTAGGACCGAACCAGCCAAAGTCTTCATTCGTCTCACGCTCAACGGTCCTTTCTTGATAAGAGCCTGAAAAAAGAATACCAAAGGTTTCATCGTCATTTTTCCAACTGTATAAACCAGACAACGTGGGGTCGAGTGCATCGGCGATATCTCCGTACTGACCTTCAATTGAAACCTGCCCAGAGTTAGCTTCAAGGTCGAACGGCTTGCGCGTTTTTAAAATTACCGTTCCTCCCAAGGCCCCCTCATCTATGTCGGCCTGAGATGATTTGTACACTTCTAAACCTGCAATCATTTCTGACGCTAAAATTTCGAAGTTGAAGTTTCGGGTTGCGTCAGACAAAACAAACCACTGGCCTGTTCCCACAGCTTGGCCATTTACAAGCGTTAAGTTTTGGTCTGGTTGAACGCCACGAATGGTGACGCCTTGGCCCTCACCAAAATCTCGGTCGATGGTAATACCCGGCACACGCGCTAGGGTTTCCGCAACGTTCTTGTCAGGAAACTTACCAATATCTTCTGCGGTAATTGCATCAACAATGGCGTTTGAAAAACGCTTGGCATTAATGTTTGCCTTTTGGCTTCCACGAATCCCTGTGACTTCAATGATTTCAGTCTCTCTCTCGTCCTGTGCTAATGCAGCAGGCGCTGAAATAGTTGTTATTACGCCCATAGCGATGGCGAGGCGAACACTTTTTGTTAATTTGTTTTGTTGGTTTTTGAACACTGTGATTACCCTCTCTCAGCCAAAATGACAACGCTGTCATTTATTGAAATAATAAAATGACAGGCGTTGTTATAAGGTACAGATTTTTAGATGACAACGCTGTCATTGAATGTTAAGTTACATGACAGATTGTAAAGCTGCAAATATTTTTTTAACAAAAAGGTAATAATCGATTCTTATTTGTTGAAAATTAAACCAATTTTTTAAAGCGAGAGTAAACTTGGCTGCTACCATCAAAAGTGTCGCCGAAATGGCAGGTGTGTCCATTAAAACCGTTTCGCGTGTGATCAATCGAGAGGGTACGGTAAAACCCGACACCCTAAAGCGCGTTGAAGAAGCTATAAAAGCATTGAAGTACACGCCAAATAAGGCTGCCCGCGACCTTGCAAGCAAGGGGACGTCGGTATTGGGGTACGTTTATGATAACCCCAACGCTTACTACATTATCGATATGCAAAAGGGGATATTGGATGTATGCCGCAAAAACAATTTTGAGCTGTTAATTCACCCTTGTGACGCGAGTTCTCAGAACATCGCAAGGGAACTCGTAGACATGGTAGAAAGCGCCCATTTGGCTGGCCTTATTCTATCTCCCCCACTTTCAGAGATGCCTGAAGTGTTAAAAGAGTTAGATGAAAACCAAGTTAGTTATGTACGCATTTTGTCAGGAAGCGGTGATTTCTCATCCTCTCTTCCCTACGTATTAGTTAACGACTTTAAAGCTGCGTATGATATTACAGAGCACCTTATTGAACAGGGACACAGGCACATTGCATTCATTGCCGGTGACGAGATCCACAAATCTACTATTGAACGTTTGCATGGCTATCAAGCCGCGTTGGAAAAGGCGGGAATTCCAATCGATGAGTCGCTCATTATTAAGGGGACCTACTCGTTTGAAACAGGGGTTAAAAGCGCCGAAACGCTGCTTTCTATATCCCCTCATCCTACCGCTGTGTTTGCGTGTAACGATGAGATTGCCGCAGGTACGTTATTTGGTGCGAGAATGCAGGGTGTCGATGTTCCACAAGGGCTAGCAATTGCGGGGTTTGAAAATAGCCCCTTTTCTCGACAAACCTTTCCTCCACTAACCACCGCTTCCCAGCCAACTAATGAAATTGCTCAGCATGCTGCTTCTTCATTAATTCAGTTTTTGCGAGCCAAAAAAGCCAAAGTAACCCATGACAACCTGCACCACACATTCACGCCCGAACTGGTAGTGCGTGCATCAACCGAGATGTCATAATGAATAAGTTACCCCAAGAAATTGTGATCGTGGGTGGAGGTACAGCGGGCTGGATGACAGCATGCTACTTGGCCAAAACCGCTGAGTTAATGGAATTAAAGCGCAATGTACCTGCCTGCGCCCCAAAGATAACACTCCTCGAGTCTTCATTGGTTAGCACTGTTGGCGTAGGAGAAGGTTCGACGCCTTATCTGCGACTTTTTTTTGAGTTCTTGGGAGTAAGTGAATTTGAGTGGATGCATCGCTGCAACGCTACGTATAAGATGGGGATCAACTTCGAGCAGTGGACGACAACGACTCAAACAAAAACCAAACGTTCTTCTTTCACCGATACAGACTGCTATTTCCACCCGTTTTTTTCATCCTTAGATATTCCTACTGCAGACATGTATTTTAACGCAGTAAATAAACACAGAAAGGGTGCTGCGCACGACACTAATCCATCGCATTACTTCACCGCTGCACACATGGTAGAAAAAGGCATTCCACCCGACGCCATATGCCCTTCAGCCAACATTGATTATGCCTATCATTTTGATGCAGGATTGCTGGGAGACTTCTTGAAAGACTATGCACTCATCAAAGGGGTCTGTCATCAAATAGGCACAGTGGCAAGCGTACAAACCCACAATCACAACATCACCGCACTAAAGCTTGATGACAACAAAACACTCAGTGCAGACTTTTTTATCGATTGTTCTGGGTTTCGCGGACTTTTAGGCAAGCAAGCCCTTTCGCGGACATTTACCAGTTATGCCGACACCCTGTTTAATGATGCAGCGGTCGCTATCGCCAGCGACGCGACTTTATCACCAGAAACCGAACTGCAAACTCGCTCTATCGCGCTTAGTAACGGTTGGCAGTGGCACATTCCCCTTATTAATCGCACAGGTAACGGTTATGTGTACAGTTCGCATTTTTGCACTGCAGCTCAAGCAGAAGAAGAGCTTAGGCTTGCGGTTGAACCAAGCAACACGCCTAAGCAAGCTCGACATATAAAAATGACCGTGGGCAGACTTGATGAGCACTGGAAGGGTAACTGCTTGTGCATTGGATTGTCTCAGGGATTTATTGAACCCCTTGAAGCAACAGCCTTAATGCTAGTGCAATATGCCCTTCATCTCTTTATCGACTGCTGGCAAAGTGATAGCCCTCGAAAAATGGAGAGCTACAACGCAGAGATGAATCGAATGTTTGATGGAATACGTGATTATATTGCTGCCCATTATTACTTAAATAATCGCAACGATTCACCTTATTGGTTGGCCTGTCGAGAAGAAATGAAGGTGCCAGATACCCTTTCGTATTTAATAAACGCCTGGGACAAAGGAGAGAATTTTGAGCAAGCGCTTGATGAGGTTGATAACAAATTAGTGTATTTACGACCTTCTTGGTATTGTATTTTTGCAGGGATGAAGCGCTTTTCTAATGACATAGTACCGCACCAGCAGCCCAACACTCTTGCTATTCGCACTGCACAACAATCTGTAGAAAACGCGTTTCGAGAGAAGTAAATCTAGGTTTATAAAACGAATTACATGAGTTAAATAATTATATCTTTCGCCCACTTTCATTTAAAAATATAATGTTAATAAGCAAATTCATAAGAAAGAATAATCAATAATGAAGCAGCTTTCCCTTGATACCTTACGCACCTTTGTTAGCGTTATTGAACTTGGTGGCTACGCCAAAGCGGGCGACTTTTTAGGCCGCTCTCAACCAGCCATTAGCTTGCAAATCAAAAAGCTTGAATCGCAGCTAGACAGAAAGCTGTTCACCAAAGTAGGCCAACGTCATTTACCTAGTGCTGATGGAAACTGGCTTTACCCAAAAGCTAAAGAGCTGCTAGAGCTTAACGACAACATTTTTAGAAGCCTTACCCCTGCGCCACTTAGCGGTAGATTGCGTTTGGGCATTCCCAACGAGTTTGCCTCTACCCTACTGCCGGGCTTAATTGGTGAGTTTTCGAAGCGTTACCCAGATGTATCGTTAGAAGTAACGTCGGCGCTAAGTCGTGACCTGCTTCACCCGTCTCAACGAGATCACTTCGATTTAATTCTGGCACTGGTAAATCCAGATGAAGAAACTGAGGGCGAAGTAGTACTTGAAGATGACGTAGTATGGGTTGGCGATACCGCCCATCCGTTGGTGGGAAACAACATTCCATTAGTGCTAGCGCCAGATGGCTGCATGTACAGAAGCCGCGTAATTGAGCAGTTAAAGCAGCAAACTTTCGCATGGAAAATTAGCTATACCAACGCTGACTTAGGCGGTTTGGTTGCCGCTATTCAACAGGGCTTAGGCGTCACGGCGTTGGCCAAATCAAGCTTACCGGCAAACTTGGTGGTATTAAACCACCCGCATTTACCTAAATTGGGTAAAGTGAATATTTGCCTATTTAACCAAGACACACAACATCCTGTTATTAGTAAAACCTTGGCAGAGTTCTTTAAAGTAAGGTTAACGCATTAACTGTTGTAGTTATTGATATTGCTAAGTAATACTAGAGGAACAGTCTGATAACATAGGTTACAGGAACGTAACTGTTAAAACGCCACGGAAGAATTATTATCTTGATTTTTGATGGTAGGCGAATTGAGGACGTAATGCTTTTTCTAGTAGCTTTTTTAACGGCTGGCGTTATCGCGCTTGGCTACTTCTTTAAAAGAGAAATGGCGAAGTTAGATCGTATTCAAGATAATAGACGCTGTTCGAATACGCCAGTAGAAAGTGACGAAAATTAACCCCCTATAGTTTTCTTGTGGTTGTATAAGAGAGTTTAAAACGAGTTTACGCCCACATCACCATAACCGCAGCAAGCCCAATTAATAACAACCCTACAATTTCTCGGCGAGTCACAACGTTTTTGAGCCAATAGTGTGACAACAGCAACGTAAGCAACACTTCAAGTTGCCCCAGTGTTTTGACCAGTGCTACATGCTGTAATGCCATGGCAGTAAACCAACAAATAGAACCTAAGCAGCTAACCGTGCTTATCGCTAGCACCTGCTTTTTGGCATTCACTAATTGGATAAATACGAAAGGTTTGGTTAATGCAATATATCCACTTAAAGCTATAGCCTGAACACACAGCACCCACAAAAGCACCCATGCTGCAGCCACTGTATGCTGAATATCAAGCATATGGCTAGCTTCACGCACTAGCAATGAAGTTAGAGCAAAGCAGGTACCGCAGGCAAGGCCTATAGCAATGGTTTTCACACTAATACCATGAAGTCGGTTGCCGCTGCTTAGCACGAATACGGCTATCCCGCCTATGACTATGCCAGCCCAACCGAGAGGCGTTAGGTAACTGCCGAAAAAAAGCATGCCTACCACGCCCGCCACTAAAGCTTCGCTTTTAGCCAAGCCAGCTCCAATGGCAAAGTTCTTCTGCTTAAACAAAATCACCATTAAAGAAGTGGCCGCTATTTGAAGTAGCGAAGCACACAGTATCACTGCAATAAAAGAGCTTGAGAACTGAGGCACGTCACTGGCGCTACTGCGGTAGAGAATGAGCAAATAGACAAGAGCTATTGGCGGGGCCAAGATAAAGCGAGATAGCGTCACTCCAGATGTGTTTACTGTGTCGCTCAGCTTGCTCTGCAGTGCATTGCGCACGGTTTGCATAACAACCGCGCCCAATGTAAATAAAATCCAACTCATTAGCGTCGCTTTATCTTGAAATTCGTATTTTAATCTGCCGTTCTAGCGTGTTTTATTTAGCGCTGGTTTCGCCACCAGACAACGACTGCAAACGCTTTGCTTTGAAGTCACTCTCGCGCTTCCAGTAAGGCCATACATCGCCTTGTGCATAATGAGTTAGCATAGAGCCAATAAGCGAAAGATCTTGCTCCACGCCACCTAATGTCCAGCTGGGAAGGTAGTCGTCATCTGCTTTATGGTAACGCTTGGTAATAAAGCTTGGGTCGGTATCGCCCAAACTCATAAACAGAATTGATGGTACTCCTTGCTTAGCGAGCGCAAAGTGATCAGAGCGGAAAAACAAACCATTTTGAGGGCGTGGGTCCATTTTTACGGTTCGCCCTTGTAACGCGGCTGCGTTTGCTAAGTCATCTTCAATAGATAGGTAACCTTCGCCGTATTGCAAAATATAATCTACGCCATCGTTTACATTCATGCCGTCGATGTTTAAAAACGCCACCATTTTTGACGTAGGAATAGGCGGGTTGTTTGCGAAGAAATCAGCGCCAAGCAACCCCGTTTCCTCAGCAGTGAATGCACTGAACATAAGGGTACGTGAAAAACGCTTTTCAGCTTTGGTAAGTGCATCAGCCAATGTAAGCACGCCAGCAACGCCCGACGCATTGTCGACCGCGCCGTTATAAATTGTAGTTTGGCCGTTTTTCTCAACCTTTCCTAAGTGATCCCAGTGGGCATGCAGCATTACCCACTCGTCTGGCTTTGTTGTTCCTTCTAAAATTCCTGCCACATTTTGAGATTCGGCATGCTCAATGGTGTTGGTAAAGCTCAATGAAGCCTTCGCTTTTAATTCAATAGGTGTGAAGCCAGGTTTCGATGCCTTTTCTTTTAGCTCGCCATAATCTAAGCCCGCTTTTTCAAATAGTTGTCTTGCCGCATTAAGATGAAGCCAGCCCATTACACCAACTTGCGAAGCGTTGTTTTCTTCGTCAACCAAACTGAATTTAGTATTGGAGTTTGAGTTCTCGACAACGCCCCATCCATAACCTGCGGGCATAGTTTCGTGAACAATGAAAACGGCTTCTGCACCTTGTCTGGCCGCTTCTTCATATTTGTATGTCCAACGACCGTAATAAGTCATGGCATTACCTTGAAATAAAGCAGGATCTTTAGAGGCAAATCCCGGATCATTCACCAACATGACAACCGTTTTTCCCTTTACGTTAATGCGTTCATAATCGTTCCAATTATATTCGGGCGCATTAATGCCATAACCTACAAAGATAACGTCGCTACTATTCAACGAATAATCTTTAGCGATACGCTGCGTACGTGCCGTAAACTCGGCGCCAGCCTTGAACGTCAAATCACCAATAGCAAGGGCGCTCATGTTATTTGGTGTAATTTTGGCAAGCGGTACGGCTTGAGTGTAGCTCTCGCCGAAGGCGGGCTTCAGCCCTAGCTTCTTATATTGGGCTACCAGATAACTTACTGTTTTCTCCTCACCTCTTGATAGTGGACCTCGACCTTCGAACTCATTACTAGCCAAGGTTTTAGCGTGCTCGCGATAAACGCCCAAATTAATAGGAGCATTATTCAGCTTCATTTTCTCGCTTGCTAGCGTTGCCGAAGATGATTCATCGGCGATTTTAGTAGTAGCTTCAGCACTTGCTAAGCTAATAGAAAGAGCAGCGGTAAGCAGGGAGGCGCAAGCGAAAGACAAGACACGATAAGGTTTGCAAAGAGAAATAGTCATAAACCGTTGGTACAAATAAAAAAGGATACCGAAGAGTATCCTTTACAGCCAACTATCTCAACGCCAACATTTGGGATTTATAGGCCCATGGCGTGGCTAACAAAGGCGTTCTTAATTGTGCCTAACCTGTCGGTGGCAGACAGCCCTATACCACGAAGAAGTTTTTTGAATGGGTCATTACCATCAAATAAGAATTTAAAACCGTCCATCGCAGCGATCATTTTCATCGCTTCTGTTTTACGGCTGCGTTCATAGCTACGCAAGTTTTTATAAAGACCGATATCTTTACCTAATGCGTTAAGACTACTCAGCGTTTCAGCCAAAACAAGTGAGTCTTGCATACCTAAATTGGCGCCCTGCCCCGCTAGCGGATGAATAGTATGGGCTGCATCTCCAATCAGCACAACGCCATCCTTTGCCCACTGCCGTGCATAGCGCATGGTAAGAGGAAAGGCTGAGCGTTTTGTTTCGAGCACAGTCATGCCGAGTTTGCTATTGCTGGCTGCTGTTAACGCGTTGCAAAACGCTTCGTCATCTAATGTCATCAGCGAAGCAGCTTGTTCCGGCGTTTGCGACCATACAATGGAACACACATTTGGCGCCACCATGGGAAGTAAAGCGAGTGGCCCTGTGGGTGTAAATGCTTGTCTGGCAATGTTATTGTGAGGCTCGTCGGTTTTTATATTGGCTACAATGGCAGTGTGCTCGTAATCTTTGAAAGTAATGGGCAAACCAGCCTGCTTTCTAACAAACGAATTGGCACCATCTGCACCTACTAACAATCTGCAGCTTAGCACCTCATCGTTATCTAGCATAAGCATGGTCTGATTTGGCCCTGCTAGCACTCTTTCAATGCCAGCAGTTACAAGCTGAACATTCGATTGTGCTTCACCAGCCTCAGCTAGAGCATTAACCAGCGCTTGGTTTTCAACAATTATGCCTAAGGCATCGCTTCCCATTTCGCTGCATGAGAAATGGATGTCGCCAAAACTGTCTTTATCCCACACATGCATATCGGTGTAAGGGTTCGCGCGGTCTTGTTGTAGATAGTTCCACACATCAAATTGTTTTAGCACCGTGATATTGGCCTGGTTTATGGCGCTAACTCTGGC
>Ga0115005_10003945_pt1 | contig 11869 bp, 9 predicted proteins | sample ArcOceMetagenome_FD_87163 | JGI IMG/M metagenome (GOLD analysis project Ga0115005, IMG submission 87163) | Marine eukaryotic phytoplankton communities from Arctic Ocean - Arctic Ocean - Greenland ARC118M Metagenome | ecosystem: Environmental > Aquatic > Marine > Oceanic | place: Arctic Ocean...
TCGCGAGACCGCCAGTCCTAAATCCTGGAATAGGATTTAGCGCGGCGGACTGAGCCAGCGCAGTTTGAAATTGGCCTCAGGGGACTGCCCCAGTTTATCCACCAGCCAGGGCAGCAACTCATTCATCTGCTGCTCTAGTTTCCAGGGCGGATTGACCACAATCATTCCCGACCCAGTCATGCCAAAACGATTATTTTCTTGCAGTACATTGAGTTCTATTTGCAGTGTTCCCGGCAGCCCTGCGTTGGTCAGCTTGCGCTGTAAAAAATCCACATCGTCGCTGTGAACCAGCGGATACCAAATCGCAAAGGTGCCGGTTGCCCAGCGCTTGATACCATCCACAACCGCCTTCACCACATCGGCATATTCATGATCTAGCTCATAGGGCGGGTCGATTAACACCATACCCCGTCGCTCTAGTGGTGGCAGTGCGCCCTTTAATTGGCTGAAACCATCAATCTTATGCACCTGAGTGCGACGGTCATTGGCAAATAGCTCTTGCAGCAACACAAAATCCGCCGGGTGCAATTCGCTAAGTAATAGGCGGTCTTGGGGGCGACAGAGTTCTTTAGCCAGCAGTGGGCTGCCCGGATACTGGGCCAGTTCGCCACCGTCATTTAAGGTTTTTATAATATCTAAATAGGCTTCCATAGCAGCGGGAACGTCCCCTTCCCAGAGTCGCTTAATACCCTCCAGATACTCACCGGTTTTATCCATCTCTTTGGAGTGCAGATCGTAGCAACCGGCACCGGCATGGGTGTCGATATAGACAAAGGCTTTATCTTTGACTTTGAGCGACTGCAGAATCAGCGATTGCACGCAGTGCTTTAAAACATCAGCATGGTTGCCGGAATGGAAGCTGTGGCGGTAGGAGAGCATAGGGATTCAATGTTCTGGCTTGGGGGGCGCAGTGTAAATCACTTGGAGTAAAAAGATAGTTACTGTAAAGAGAAGCGAAAGGCGTGCAGCTAAATAAATAGCGGCACGCCTTGTGGTAGTCACCTAGTTAGGTCGATCTCTACCGGGCGAGTTGTTGAGCCAGTTGCGATGAGCTGTGCTGAAAGGATGCAATCTGAGCAGCTTGAATCGTCATCTGCTGACGTACAGCCAACAGTTCAGCTTTGAACGTGGCATTTTGTTCGCGGAGTGAATTTAGTGCGGTTTGCTGGCTTTTAGTTTCAACATGGCCGCGCTGTAATTCCGCCAATAGCAGTGGCGTTAACAGGTGGTAAAACACCGATAGGGGTTTGCCGTCTTCATCAAACTCCACCAGTTCAGGGAGTATTTTGGCGACCTCTTCAGCAATCAGTCCGAACTGCGTTGGGAAGCTGCCTTTTTCGTCTGCCTGTTTGTAACGGAAGGTCACCGGGCGCAGGTTCAAAATTTTCTCGCTAATGGTCTCTAGAGATTTGATGTCTTTCTTAAAGCGCTGTGACGAAGGCAGGGTACCCAGTTGGCCGCTAGAGTTGATATAGACGGCAGCGCCACCAGTGGCAGTAACACCAGAGATACCGGCAATGTAGGCTCCCAGATGCTTGCCCTGGGTACCCATGCGAATAATGTAGGACTCGGTACTGGCACCGGCGGAGGCGACATAGATATTGTGGCTGCCTGAGGTCAGACCATAGCCTGACTGATAGCCGATCGCGGTATTGTAATCCCCGGTAACCAAGTTCATCGACGCCTGATGGCCGATGGCGGCATTGCCACTGCCAGTGGTTGTGTTCAGGGCGTAATAGCCACCGGCAACATTGTCATTGCCGGAAACATTGTTATACAGCGTCGACTCACCCCAGGCGGTATTGTGATTACCGGATAGATTGCCATACAGAGAATCTTCACCGATGCCGGTATTGTGTGCGCCGATGGTGTTGCTGGTCAGCACCGATTCGCCCACTGCGGTGTTCTGCCAACCGGTAATATTAGCCGCGAGCGTCTCATAGCCAAGTGCTGTATTGGACGTGCCGCCCTTGGCATAGGTGGCAGTGGGTCCAGTATTGCTTTTCAGTGCACCATAACCCACGGCGGTATTGTAGTAACCAGTGACATTGCCATACATGGCTTCAACACCGGTCGCGGTATTGAAATATCCCGTGGTGTTTGAAAAGAGTGCCTGTACACCGCTAGCCGTATTGTCATGGCCGGTGGTATTTGTGTACAGGGTCTGGGTTCCTATAGCGGTATTATCACTGGCTGTTTTACTGTTGCCCAGAGCCAAAAAACCAATTGCTGTGCTGTTGTTGCCGGTGGTGTTATTGAGTAGTGCCTCGGGACCCACTCCGGTATTGCGTGAGCCGGTGGTGTTGTATTGCAGGGCTAAATTACCCATCGCGGTATTCCAACTACCAGTGGTGGTGTGTTGCATCGCCTTAAAACCGGTGGCGGTGTTATCTTCAGCGGTGGTTTTATCTTGCATGGCATTACAGCCAGTGATGGTGTTGTAGGGCGCGCCAGAATCGGTTGCGATACAAGTTGCCTGAGCGGTGATCGGAAAAAGTAGCACTAGGCACAGAGCTATAAAAGATTTCTGAAGAATGTTTAAGCTGCGGTAAATGAGGGAGATTGTTGTAGAAGCCTGCATGACAAATTCCTTTTTAATTGTTTTTGCGTGTCTACAACCTAATACGCGACGGAGATAGGGTTCTTCAGTTTGCTTTGGCTGTTTTTACTCTTTTAGATTATTGACAATGCGCTTAAACGATCAGTGGCAACGTATAATCATCAATATCCGTTGGTCACTTAAAAAAACTATAAAAAAAACTATAAAAAAAATAGGATCGAGCCATGCCAGGAATTATCAATGACTTAACCGTCGCCGGAACATTATTTTTACGTGCTAATCTGAGAAAGCTACGGTCAAAAAATGATCCTGAACCGGATCTAGATAAATTTTCCTCAGCCATACAGGGTCTTTTAGATCAGGCTCCAAAGGGGCTAATTAAAGACTACGAGTGGCTAGACCTCCCTGGGAATCGTCCACCTTGGCTGGCCTCTGGGATCAACCTGCAAGCTGGCGATGAGGTTAGCTGTTTTATGGCTGGGCGGGTATTTGCCAGCAAACCCTTGGATATTTGGCTGAGTCTTGCGCTACAGGTTTGGTACAAAGTTGGCGAGGGTGAAATTTTTAGGGGCACTCAGAGTAGTCATTCTTTTACCGCTAAAGAAAATGGCCCGCTGCAGTTTGGCAACTACTTTCCCAATGACTGGGAGAACTTGCAGGGGGAGCGTCAACAGGACGACAAGGTCTATGAAACCTCCAGCGGTATGTCGCGTATTTTGATGATTCGCTGGCATAAGTCGGCAGCTGACTGCCTTCGCGAAATGGTCGGCCTTGGTGATTTTGAAGGCCGTTTACAGTCTGAAATTGATCGTATCGATGTCGGTGACACCACACCTAAAGGGTGGTCTTATTTATGGAATATCGGCAAGAGCAATATTTTCCGCAAGCAGCCACTGGAAACTGCCGATGACTGTATCCATTGCCAAACTCAGGGCGATACCGGCATTTTGCAGAAAGATGTGGATATGGTTTTGGATCAGCATACCGAAATAAGCTGGAAATGGTGCGTCGATCAACTGCCCTCCACTTTGCGTGAAGATACGGTTCCCAGTCATGACTACCTGAGTATTGCGGTGGAATTCGATAATGGCCGCGATATCACCTACTACTGGAGCAGCACATTACCGGTGGGTACAGGTTATGACTGCCCGCTGCCAAACTGGCAGGGCAAGGAATATCATGTGGTTATTCGCAGTGGCAAAGAGGGACTCGGCGAATGGAAGGATGAGCGACGAAATCTGTTTGATGACTACAGACAGTATATGGGCGAACCACCGGCCCGTGTTGTGAGGGTTTGGTTGATTGCCAACAGTGCCTTTCAGCGCAATAAAGGGGATTGTAAATATTCCGATATTGTCCTGCATAACAAGCAGCCGCTAAAGGTTCTGTGAGGTTGGCTTGAAGCTCCTCTAACCTGAGCTTTACGGTCTGGAATAAATGCACTGACCCTGCCCATCAAGTATGGACGGGTCACTTGGGCCCGTTTAAATACCATCTAGAACGCCGCCTGCACACCAATAACAATCACATCCGTTTTAGCATCTTGCTCAGACCATGACTCATGCAGAAACGGCACTTCAGGTTGTGCATTAGTGGGATCCATATGGCCACCACTCAAAAAGTTAAGCGGAACCCAACCGGCTACGTGAACCATTTCAGCAAAATATTTAACATTGCTCACTGGCCTATAAGAGGCACCCAAGACTAACTGATCTTGCTTCTCCCAGGGTGAGCCCTTAGCTCCGGCTTTGAATTGGCTGAACTCCAGTGACAGATCAACATTTTGCTCAAACCCAAAATCAGAGGCGTAGCTAGCACCGACAGTCCAAGTGAAGTTTTTCACCGCGTCAAATTCTGCGTAGGCAGGAAAGTTGGGGTTGGCAGTGCCTGGCCATACTGCCAGGGTCTCGGCAAATTCAGACAGCAGTGTTAAACGGTCATTTTGGTATAACGCGTAAATAGACACAGCATCTACATTGTCATTACAGGCGTTAAAGTGTTTGACCACATACTCCTGACAATAAGAGGTTCCGTACTGATAGCTGGCACCGGTGAGCAGCGACGCGTTATTCTCGAGAGCAAAGGTATAGTTTGCATCCAGGGCAAAATTATTCAGTAGGGACGGCACGTTAGTGTCTTTTACTGGGGTGTTGGCATTGCGGAACTGTGCGCCACCCTGTATCGCCATGGCACGCAGATGCACTTTATCCGTCGTGTATCCCACCAAACCGCCATAAGCCAAGCCGGCAAATGAGTGCCAGTTGGTTGAATTGGTAAAGGGGCTGACGGTGTCATTTAAGCCAAAGGGGATGTCCATCTTGCCCACCGAGGCATAAACGTTGGAGTTGTCGAGGTTGCCATACATCAGGTAAGCGCGTCGCATATTGACATTATTGCGCGGCAAGCCGGTGATGCTCGAACCCGAGGCAAAGTTCTGTTCAGGGTTATAGAGCAGCTCGGCATAGCCGGTTAGATTGTCGGTTAAGCGCGCCGTCATATTTAAATTGCTTGAATGGATAACTGCCTCAGATACGGTTTCGCCGATTTGATTCGACGAGGTTGGGTGGCGCATCAGCCAGCCAAATTTAGTATCCGAGTTTGATTTCTGATAGTTCACCAGCGCTGTTATCTGGCCGCCGAAGGTGACTTTTTGCTTGAGGTCACCGTCGCGGAGAGCCTGTAACTGAATAAGTTGTTTTGTATTGGTGTTTCTTGAATGATCTAGGACTTCGAAACTATAGGTGCCGTTAGATCCTATAAGGTTTGAAGATGGAGTGTCAGTTGCGCTTTCGGCTTTATTTTCAGCTGCAGCAGAGCGCTCTGCTATCTGGGCTTCTAGGACTGCAAGCTTTGCACTGACAGCCTTGTACATCTCAAATAATTCTTGATTGGTGGGTGATTCTGTTGCGGCATTAGCGGCAACGGAACCGAGAAGAGTCAAAGATAATAGCCAACCAATAGTCTTTTTGATGTTATGTATTCCTGTTGTGTTTTCAATGAGTAGCAATGCTGGAAATCTTTAGCCCGATTATTTTTTAACCTACCAGCCAGAGTAGATTGGGCTGTAGCTTCAGTACTTGCCTCAAATCTGCTTTTATATCCGTAGCCATTTTAAGGGATTAGGCTACAAGCATAATCTACTCGAAGACGAATTATATGTGTGGAGAAGTGGTAGAGAAAGCGGAATAGCTTCACTCGGGGTTTAAAATGGCTCTTCTTAAAAGAGGTTGATAAAAGAGGCTGTTAAAAAGAGCTTGTGAATAAAGCTCGGTTGAATGACCAGCTATATGAAACTGTGTCTTGGGAGATGGCGGAAAAACTGACCCGGGCAGCGGATTAATTAAGCAGCAGAGGCTGTGCTTTTTAAGCTACAAGCCCACTGCGGAGCTTATGATTAGCTTTGCTGGCGACCTTCTCAACCGCACTCACCGATACCTGTCGTTCATTGGCTATATCCTGCACGGTTTTACCCTCTAGCCTTTGGGCAATAAAAGTTTGCTGTTGCAGGGTCGTCAAATTTTCGAAGCGCTTTGCCAGCAGGCTGACAAGTTGGTATTCCATATAATCCAGTTCCGGCGTAGAGCCGCTGTTGCTAGAGATCTCTTCTTCATTAAACGCGATATGAGCAGTAGTTTTTTTTCGCGTGTCACTGCGGTATTTGTCGATCAGCAGGGTTCTTGCTACGGTAAATAGATAGCCGTCCTGTTCAGTTATTGGCGAGCGTCCCATGGCGAGCAGTTTATACAGTACTTCTTGAACCAAATCCTCGGCATCCCAGTGGGATAAGTTTCGCCGCGCAAAAAACTTCAGTAGCGCAGGGATTTTTTGTTCGAGAGATTTATCTGACATTACAGGGCTCGCAGTAAAAAGATACAGAGCTGATTAGCAACCCTGCCAATACATAAGACACTCAATCAGCCTAAATCCCCACCTACCTAGTAGGGAAAAATACATATTCCGTCATCTATTGTTGGCTCTGGCGATGTATCGGCTGAGGTTTTTCGATGGCCCATCGTTTTCTAGACAGAGAGTTGTGACTGAGTTGTTGCTGAGAGACTGGGACGATGGAAAAAACCTATAGCCAAGCTAATAGCCAAATAAATAGCCAAGCTAAAGTGGACAAGCTCCTGCTGGCTTTCGGTGATACGAAGTTGGCAGGCGAGATCAATCACTGTCTGGTTAAATACTTCAACAGTTGGGTGACTGAGGTGGCCAAATATCATGCTATCAAAACCGGCCCTGACTCACCTGCCCCCGATTTTCTCCATAAGCTCATCGAGCTGTGCCTTGAACTGCCGCGCCAAGAGATTGAGCAATCCCTCGAGTCCAGCTACCGTAAAACATGTAGTCAGCTGGCAGAATCTGTCTTAACGGAGTGGTGCGAGCGGTACGTGTTAGCCCAGTCTCATCAGTACCATGATTCCCAATCGATCCTTTCAGTAAAGCAATATTTGGTTGAGGATGGCGAGATGTTTGATGAGCTATTTGAAACCTATCAATATATTGAGCAGGAGATTGGTCAATCGCTTGTGACGGCTGAGGTGACGACTGAGGTTGAGAAGGGTAAGGCGGGGGCAAAGATCATTCCAATTACCTGCCATATGAATTCAATTTTTGTTAAGAAACACCAGTTTAAGCAGCTGTTTATGGAGTGTCTTGAGGCGGACCTAAGCAGTATCACTGAAGAGATTGAGGCGATTCGCTGTGCCCATGGAGATTTGGATGTCAGTGAGTTTTTTAGTTTGGCCCAGTTTAAAGAAGTTGTGGCGTTTGTTGAGGCGTAATAAAAGCGCCTCTAATGGGATGTTGATCTCTCGGCCTCGCTTTATAGGGTCACGGGATTTACAGACCCTATTTGCTTGAGGACGTGAATTTTTCAGTACCTTCTTTGTCGTCCTACTTTTTAACCAATGCCTCTCGATCAAATTTAATCCCATTCCACCCGGACGTCATAAACGCCCGAATATTGCCATGATTGCTAGCATCTGGCTGCCCAAGCACTTCTTCCCGATAGAACGATCCAAAACAGGCTAGGGTACTGTCCTGAGATAGCGCCTCAAGTTGAGCAAATGCAAAGATCTTGCAAGAACCCTCATTGGTCCCGGCTTCATTGTAAACCTCAGGCCCATTGCGAAAGCTCGTGGGGCTGTACTCGTAGTACTGCTCTATGAGGTCCATCACCTGTTTAAACTCAATGGTGTTTGGGGCGCTTGCTAACTGTTTTAAGAATTGCTCAAGGATCATGTTTTACTCTTACTTAATTGGCGACTGGATTGGCGGCTGGAATGGACAGAGCCACCGCATAATAACACTGACCGCAGCGGGCTAAAAAATATAAGTTTTTAATGTTTTTTTGGATGGTTTTTATCCACTGTTTGTAATAGGAAACAATCTAATATCTGTGGTGCCTTTTCATTCCTTCCCGTTTAACACCAAGATGTAGCTATCTTAATCCGCGGACCAAACACTTCGCCAAGCGTAATACTCAGCCGGACGCACACGGTAGCGCGCGAAATTACTCTCCCGCACAGAGATCAGTTCGGCTTCAACCATAGAGGTAAAGCGCTGGTACTCCTGTTCACTCACATGCTCACTCGCCCAAGCTTGCAGGTGACGCGCCGCATTGGTGCGGTTCATCCGCTGCTGAATAACCTCTCGCACTACAGTCTGCAATCCGCTGCGCCAACGCACACGGAACGGGTCGGGCTCGCCAACTATCTGGCGCTGAACAGCGTACTTGGCCGCCGAGCGTTCATAGGCCCAGATAAATAAATCCCGCAACAGTTCTATGCGTTTGCATTCATACACGCCCAAAATAGCCTGCACATAGATATTCGCAGGCACATCGGTAAATGAAATCGGTGCAAGGTTGTGGCGGAACAGGGGAATGTTCGCAGCCAGTCGCGATACGCGCTTATTGACGTCTTCGAATGGCTGTAAGTAGGGCAGGTGCACCATTACGAAAAAAGCCTGTTCAAAGGGGTCATAGATCACCGCGGCTTTTGCCAGTACTTCATTGAAGCACTCTTCGATTACTTGCGGTGCTGCCTGGGGGTGAAAAACTGAACCACTGATGGCCACTGGAATACGGCGCAGTCGCCCAGGAGAATCGGGGTCTGGCAGCAGGTCAGTTGCCAGCAGTGCATGAAGGTTGAGTATGGTTACCGGTTCAAGATTAATTTCACCCGTATTTTCCACGAGAAATTCAATGGCGGCTTTATGGTTCAGGATCATGGTGGCATCCCCCGTGCCCCTGCCCTCTGCCGCTTCTCCAAGGGCAATCAAACGTTCGGTATCCAGCAGAGAATAGGTATTGCCCTCGAGACGACTGGAGTTCCATGAAAGGTCGATAAGCAGCCGATTTAACACATCCCGAGCAAGGGTTCCCGCTGGCGGGGGTAGTCCTTCGTTTTTACCCTGGGCATGAAGCTGTTGACGCTCATGTTCAGAAAGGTAGTAGCTGTGATTTGGGATATAGCTGTCGAGCAGGCTGCGATCATAGCCAACCGGGGTGCGTGCTAATAGTGGCCGCGATACCAAACTCTGAACCTCCGCGCCAGCAGCAGATAGCAGCACCGGTATGCCTGGTTCATGGACTCTATGGGTTTGGTTTGGTGCCATCCCATAGGGCATTGGGTCAGGCATTAGGTAACGGGCGCCGCGACGCTCGCCTTTGCGGATCAAGCGTCCGGCATCCACTAGTTTTTTGACACGGGCTTGGAGGGTGCGGTGGGGTAGGTCTGGGCAGATACTATGTATAGCAATGCTGATATAGCTCAGGGATACGCCTTCGGGGTGTCCGCGAACTGCGTCTTCAAGCGCCTTTAGGTCTGCTTCGGGGATTTGGCGTGCCACTGGGTTATTCCTGCGCAATAGTTTTATGCGCAGTATAGTTAAGTTATGCGCAGGTAATCAAGTTTATTGCGCAAGAATTTCTGGCTATTGCCACTGCTGCGCTCCGCGTCCAAATTGCTTTCGCAATTAGTCGAACCGGGGGGGGCCGATCTCGCCGACAACTTATACCAAACAAAAAACCCCGCCTCTTTTCAGAGACAGGGTTTTGTTGTTTGGTACCAGTGGCCGGACTCGAACCGGCACGCTTTTAAGGGCGCGGGATTTTGAATCCCGTGTGTCTACCAATTCCACCACACTGGCATTCCGATGTTTTACTAGAGATCGCTCTCTTTTTCCTTCCAGCGACGCTAAGGAAGGGCGGCGATTATAGCAGTGATCAACAGGCGGTCAACCGTGGATAACGGGCTTAGGCATTTAAATCTTCTGCATTGAAAGAGTTTGGCCTTTGGCGCTGTTTTCTATACCCTTGCCGGCTGGTACAAATCAATCAATAACAACTGGCTTTTGACCCGATATTTATGCGCCGCGATCTCTTTCAATTTGACCTTCCCGATGAGCTGATAGCCCGCCAGCCCGCTGAACAGCGGCAGGGTAGTCGGCTATTGTATCTCGACTCAGTCTCTGAGGATCTGCGCCATCAGCAGTTTACCGATCTGCTGTCACATGTTGAGCCCGGTGATCTGATGGTGTTTAACAATACCAAGGTGATTGCGGCGCGGCTATTTGGCCGGAAGGAGAGTGGCGGCAAGATTGAGCTGTTGGTGGAACGGGTGCTGAGTACCGATTCCGTTTTAGCCCATATTCGCGCCAGCAAATCCCCCAAGCCGGGCAATCAGCTGTTGTTTGATGAAGGTTATAGCGCGGAGATGTTGGGCCGGGTGGGTGATTTGTTTGAATTGCGATTTAGTGCGCCGGTTTTGGATGTACTGGATCAGATTGGTCATATGCCATTACCACCTTATATAGACCGTGCCGATACTGAGGAAGATCAGAGTCGCTATCAGACGGTGTATGCGGATCAGCTGGGTGCGGTGGCGGCGCCGACGGCGGGGCTGCATTTTGATGATCAGATGCTGGCGGATATCAAAGCCAAGGGCGCGAACATTGCTTTTGTCACTCTGCATGTGGGGGCTGGGACTTTTCAGCCGGTGCGTGCGGATAATATTCATGACCACCATATGCATACCGAGTGGCTACAGGTCGGTGATGAGGTCTGTGAGCAGGTGCGGGAGACTAAAGCAGCTGGCGGTCGGGTCATTGCTGTGGGCACTACCAGTGTGCGCTGTCTTGAGACGGCGGCGAGCTCGGGTTCGATTATGCCTTTTGAGGGCGACACCAATATTTTTATCTTTCCCGGCTACCGCTTTAAAGTCGTGGACGCCCTGTTAACCAATTTTCATCTGTCGGAATCGACGCTGCTTATGTTGGTCAGCGCCTTTGCCGGTTATAAGCCTATAATGCAGGCTTATTTAGAGGCGGTGGCTGAGCGCTATCGGTTCTTTAGTTATGGCGATGCAATGTTTTTGCGTCACAACCCCCTGGCCCCTGAGACTATTCCCGAATGAGTTCGACTCCTAATTCCACACCTGACACCCAATCTGATTCCCAAGCTGATTCTAAATCCAAGCGCGAATGTTTTATGAATTTTGCTGTGTCGGCTACTGACGGCAAGGCACGACGTGGTGAAATGACCTTTCCCCGGGGCAAGGTTCAAACCCCTGCCTTTATGCCGGTGGGTACCTATGGCACGGTTAAAGGTATGTTGCCCAAGGATATCGTTGAGATCGGTGCTGAAATGATTCTCGGTAATACCTTTCATCTGATGCTGCGTCCGGGTACTGAAGTCATTATGGCCCATGGAGACCTCCATGACTTTACCCAGTGGCAGGGTCCGATTCTCACTGACTCCGGTGGTTTTCAGGTGTTTAGTCTTGGCGATATGCGCAAGATTACTGAAGAGGGTGTGAAGTTTAAGTCGCCGATTGATGGCAGTCCGGTGTTTATCGACCCGGAGACGTCCATGCAGGTCCAGGCGGATCTGGGCAGTGATGTGGTAATGATCTTTGATGAGTGCACACCCCATCCGGCGACGGTTAAGCAGGCCAGTGACTCTATGCAGCTGTCGTTGCGTTGGGCGGCGCGCAGTAAAACCGCTCATGGCGACAGTCCCTCGGCGCTGTTTGGCATTATTCAGGGTGGTATGTATGAGTCCCTGCGGGATGAATCACTTAAAGGTTTGGTGGATATAGGATTTGATGGCTATGCCATCGGCGGTTTGTCAGTGGGCGAACCGAAAGAAGATATGATGCGCATTCTCGATCACCTGGCTCATCAGATGCCGGCAGATCGACCGCGTTACCTGATGGGCGTGGGCAAACCAGAAGACTTGGTTGAAGGGGTGCGCCGCGGTATTGATATGTTTGACTGTGTGATGCCCACCCGCAATGCCCGCAA
>Ga0115005_10003947_pt1 | contig 11865 bp, 11 predicted proteins | sample ArcOceMetagenome_FD_87163 | JGI IMG/M metagenome (GOLD analysis project Ga0115005, IMG submission 87163) | Marine eukaryotic phytoplankton communities from Arctic Ocean - Arctic Ocean - Greenland ARC118M Metagenome | ecosystem: Environmental > Aquatic > Marine > Oceanic | place: Arctic Ocean...
TGAAGCCTTGAAGCAGAAGCCTGGAAGGAGGGCTTTTAGTTCCGAGGGCTTTTTAGTTCCTTTATGGCCACTCCTTTATCAAAACTTTATACTTATACACATATTCATCAATTTATATAAATCAATGACTTAAATAGCTCAATTCCCGGCAACAGAAAAGAGTATTTAATATGAATGAAAGAAGAAGGCCATCCAAGAATGAAAGAAGAAGCCATCCAAGAATGAATGATATCTTCGCATAACCTACAATACTCAATATCCTCGAACCATGAGATGGCGTCATCGGTAAAGGGGGGGACAAATAATTCAACGACTTTTTTGCACCTCATCATAATGCAACGACAAAAAGCGCACAGCATTTCAACAACAACAGCAACAGGCAACAGCCTAAAAGCAAGTCAAGCACACATCCACAACATCTCTAGCCTACGCATCATGAAGTTATTAACAACACTTCTCCTTCTATCACAGATAGTTGCACCGTGCCTAGCAACACTATCTATTACTCTTGCACCCGAGGAAGAATTTTGTTTTGCATTTCGCACGCCCCTTGGTGAACCCAGTCACATCACGTAAGTCATTGCTTGCCCTTGTTCACTTACTTGGCTGCTGCAACATACGTAACCCATTGAACATGCATTGGACGTTCTCTGCGTGCAGTACTGCGGTACTAGCTTTCTTTCTGATGATATCGGCACACTTTCTGTACTAAAATGTACTGTACTGTACCAATCATGTCCTGAAACGCCTTACTTCAAACAATCACTCACTCATACATGGATTCATACATATCGATACATATCGATACATATCGATACATACATACATTCATTCATTCTGATTCATTCTATATTCTACTTCCAACCAACCACACTACTACACGTATCAACTACAACTACCACTACAACTACCAACAGCGGAAGTTATGACATGTTGAACGACGGTCAACCAGCCGAACCCCTCACCGCCGTCCTATTCGACTACGACACCGAAAAAGTAACATGGCACAACGAATACGGAAAATCCGAAGGACACTTCTCCATCACCGCATCCGGAAAATTCCACTACTGCTTCGGGAACGGCGCAGGGGGTTACAAAACCGAAGATGATAAGAAACAACAGGCAACGCGCGACAACAAAAAACTGCAGGGGCACCCATTGGACGATGATCATTCTTTTGATTATGAGAATTATGATGGGGGGCTTAGGACGATTGGATTTACCTTGAGAATTCGGCCTTTGGAGGGGACGGAAATGGCCAGGTTGATGCAGGTGAATTCGGATACTTCAGATAATGCTGCGGATGGGCAGAAGAATAGATTGATTGATTTGAGTAATACTTTGAGGGATAAGATGGAGTTATTGATGGATCATCAGGAGTATATTAAGAATAGGGAGGCGACTCATAGGCATGTTGTGGAACAGACGTTTACGCTTGTCATGAAGTGGACTCTTTTGGAGGCTCTTGTTTTGTGTTGTGTGGCGGCTGCGCAGGTCACGTACTTGAAGAAATTCTTTGAGACCAAGAGGTATCTCTAGTATGTTAGAGAGGTTCAAAGGCGGGGTATTCATTAAATACGTGTACACGGACGTGTGTAGGACATTCCAAAATTATAAATTATTCAACAGTTTGTGAAGAACAGAATGGTATGGTCGATATTGAATATAATGCACTACAGCACGGTAGACTACAAGTATGGATATCAAGTCTTATGTTTGCATGGAATTATATTACCTAATCACAAATGATGAAGCATCTAAAAGAAATAATACCGTATGTAATCCCTTCTTGGGAAGAAATGCATTGATATGATTGTTTGGCTTTCTCTTAAACAGTAGGTGCGGAACAATTGCAATTCGCACATTTGCAATTCGTACAAGCACAAGGTTTATCCCATAACTGTTGACAACCAGCATTAAACATTTTCGTACCATCCTCGGGAAGAAGCTTCTCTGGCAAGTTTCCGTTTCCATGCTCTTCGCATGGATAGCATTTACAACTTTCCTTCGAACAACAGCACTTCTCTCCAATCTCCATTGCGGCGCATCGAATAATATTGACATGTCTCTGACCAAAAGATGCTTCTACGCTTTCAAGCCCCAACGCTCCTTTCCTCAATGCCCTCCCATAATACTTCTTGAACTCGGGCTTCTTATAAATGTTCAAAAGGAGGGAAGAGCATAATACCGACAGGGACGAAAAGATCATTGCCACGGCAGCCATGAAAGGAGGTAAAGCCACTTGCAACCAAGGGTAAAATGCCCCTGCTGCAATCGGAATTGCGAGACAATTGTATCCCAATGCCCAAACAAAATTGAGCTTGATTCTGTTGAAGACGGTGCGAGATAGGTCGATGGCAAGAACGACATCTGCGAGCTTTGATTCCATGAGCACGATTGCTGCAGTTTCGATGGCGACATCCGTCCCAGCGCCAATGGCAATGCCCACGTCGCTTTGAGCCACTATCATAAGATTGGTTAAGACAGATGTATGATATGATACAGTAAAAAAGTGAGCTATTGGAATTTCATATGAAACATGTGAATGCACTTAAACGTTTCTGGTGCTGGTGGACCGATCTCATACACTTACTCGCTGGTGAGTCGTTGACGCCATCTCCAATCATGGCAACAATATGACCATCGTTTTGCAATCTTGTAATGCAGTCGACCTTTCCTTCTGGCAAGACGTCAGCGATGACGCACGATGATGCGATTCCAACATCACGAGCAACAACTCTTGCAGTCCTTTCATTGTCTCCAGTCAACATGTATACTTTGATGCCCATACCAGTCAAAACACTCACAACGAGGGATGCGTCGTCTCGTGCCTTGTCTATCAAGCCAATGACGGCTTCTGATTTGCCATCAATTGATACAACGACTGCAGTCTCACCGCGTTTTTCAAGATACTCCATAGCATCATAGGTTCCTGGTGAAATCATAATATTGTTCACCAATAGTCCTCTCCGATTGCCGATATGGATTTTCCTCCCGTCAATTGTACACTTGATCCCCGTTCCAACTTCAGCTATGAAATCCTCTGCATCTTTGAGTGGAAACTTCTCGTCTGCGCCAATTCCAAGTTCAGAAGCTTTGCGAGTGATACCTACGTGAAAAAATATTGAAGCAAGCAAGCTGGTGAATTCGAACAGCATTTATGAACAGTAATTTATGAAAACAGTTCCAACCAAACGAAACTTACCTCTGGAAAGCGGGTGTTCGCTCCCTTTCTCTGCAGAAGCCGCCAAGGACAAAATATTCTTGATTCCAATCTCATGTGTTGGAATCTGCGTTACAGAGCTGTCGCGCATGAGTACTTTCTTTTCTCCAATTGTTGTGTCTGAAAATACTCGAGCGTCGCCTCCAAAGAGAAATAAGGGTCTGTCAGACAACAAGAGAACGTGTTCCACAGCCGGTTCGCCTCTCGTTAGGGTTCCCGTCTTGTCAAAAACGACGGCAGAAACCTTACTTGTCCTCTCTAAAGCTTCCCCTCCTTTGATGAGGACGCCGTGCTTTGCTCCCACTCCAGACCCAACCATGACCTGCATAGACATGAAAGAAAGTATTATACGTGAGAAATAAATTGAACGATGAAGGAAATTGATAAATACATGCTTTCCTTCTCGTACTTACAGCCGTGGGAGTTGCAAGTCCCAATGCACAAGGGCAGGCTATGACAAGACACGAGATTGAAAAGAGGAGCGGTAGAGTCCAATCATTCAGCCCATCATTTGTGTAAGACCAGGTATACTTCACACTATCTAGAGCGCCTGAATTGAGAAGAGATGCCCACAGCACATAGGTAAAGATAGATATTCCAAACACGATTGGGACAAACCATGAGGAAATGAGATCCGCGTATTCTTGAATTGGAGCTTTTGAAGATTGCGCCGACTCGATTAATTTGATGATCTTCGCAAGAGTCGTATCATCGCCAATTGAACTAACGACGATGCGGATGGACCCATCGATGTTGATAGTCCCTCCAATTACTTTGTCCTCGAGATTCTTTGATACAGGCATCGACTCTCCTGTAATCATTGATTCGTCAGTTGTGGTGGCCCCACTTAACACAACGCCATCGGAAGGTATCTTCTCGCCTGGTCTCACAAGAAGAATATCGTTGTATTGTAGAAGTGACAAAGGGATTTTCTCTTCGTCGGTTAGTTTTCTCTCCGAACCATCTTTATTGAGCGTCCCAACCAATGTAGCTACCTCAGGAGTCAATCTGGACAGTTCGGAAATCGCTTTACTGGTCACAGCTTTCACTTTACATTCAAGAAACTTGCCAAGCAGCACGAACATGATAAGCAATGCAGAAGTCTCGAATGCTTGCATAAGCCTCTCACCCATCGGTGCATCTCTAGCCGCATTATAGAGAACTACAAAGATGGAATACATGTAGGCGGCAGTAGTTCCAGCGGCTATTAGAAATCCCATTCCTAAGTGCCGAGATTTTATCGAATAGTAGGCTTCCCGATAGAACCTTTTTCCCGAGTAGAATTGCACAGGAGTCGTGAGAAGGAAAGTAAGCAGCTCTTCCCAAGTAATATTCCAAATAGATTTCGAGTGCAGAAAGTCCTTTGCGTTTGGCACATGAACGAAGACCATTGATATGAATGCAACTGGAATTGCAAAAAATGCTGCAATGTAAAACGACCTTTTGTACTTTTGGATCTCAGCCTGTCGCCGATTCTCAGATCTATCAATCATATTTTGGTAGCTTTCTGCATCTGTCACAGATATAGCACCACACCCACCGATGCCAATCATTTCATTTGCCTCTTGGATTGAGGCCAAAATTGTTCGGATACCAACATCACGAGCATCATAAGTCAATTTTATCTCTCCGCCCTTTGTGATTGTAGAGACCGATTGTGTGTTTTTCCTTGCCGACATATCTATAACAAGTAACGCGTCCAAGACACCATCCTCTTCTTTCAATAATTGAGTTGCCGTGATTGCATTCTGGTCAACCTGAAGAATGACTGATTTTATCCCATTGCGCTGGCCTTGATTATTCTCAACGTCCATATCCCCAGTTTCTACTTCAGATTCAGACAAAAGCTCTGCTCCGAATCCTATTTCTTCAATACATGCAGCGATCTCGTCAGCCAAACTTGTTTGATCTCCCGTGCCCGTGATAAAATACTCCAATTCCAGCCTTGCTTCAGGAAACAGACTAACAACAATGCTGTTTTCAATAACCTCAGCAAAAGGATTTGAAGACTTGAATGTTTTTGTGGCTTCTTCGACGGACTGCGAGCATGATGAGCAAGTCAATCCATCTAATGCAAATACCATCCTGAAAGTTTTCCTATTCGGGTTAGGTATCATTGTGACTGCAATAATTTTTTCTGATAAGAACTCTGCTTCAAAACCAAGTTCTTCGATGCATTCAATAACATCCGTTGCTATATTTGTTCTTTCCGATTCTTTTGGATGGAAATACGTGAAGGATAGCTTTGGTTCCGGCAACAGAGTGACGAATATGGAATCTTGATCAACTGTGACCTTTTCCTCCGAGGGCACAAATGATTTCATACCAGATAAAACTGACTGAGTACATATTGAGCACGTCAAGCCTTCTAACGCAAATGAAATTTGCTTAGCACACTGTGAATTCAACGGGGATGGGTCATTCATTCTTGTACTAGCTAGGGTTCAATCGTTACTAGGGTGCGGGTATAGCTGCTAAAGTTTAAACAGGGACTCAACACGCTCTCGTTGATGCTGAGAATTATGTACTCGTGTATGCAACTGCGATCCTTCCTACAGCTTCGAGAAGGGTATGTATGTTGCTATTTACAAGAAATGTTATTGTTCTCCCGGCACGAGGCACGATGGTCGATGGTGCGAAGAACGAGTTTTCACTTCTTCTTCTTGTAAAGTGGGACATTCAAAAAAATCAAATAATACCCGCATAATACCGGTTTCATCTTTATGCTTTTTTTTCACAAATTTCCAAATGCAAACTTGAAAACAGAGACAGATCCACACTGACAAGTTCAGTTTCTTGATGCCAAATATTCACTACTCAACATAAATTAACTACATGGTATTCTATCGAAGCTATTCCGTTTGACGTAGTCTAGTTTAATTCATGCAGCAGTACTATCCTTACTAGAGCTACGTTGCCAGAACGAAGCTTCCTCCTAAAGAACAAACAAAAACTGATGGTTGAGGAAAATTCTGACCCCTACCAATCTCTCTCGCAGCCTCTCTAACAATCACATCAACACAAACCTTTGGCAAGCCCTTTACTGGATTTTGCTGATTTCACTGATTTCACACTTTTTTAATTAGGGTTAAGGCTTCACCTGTATTTACAATATCACCTTGTTTTACTATCAATGCTAAACCAGCAGGAACAATTTGTGATGTTGTCACACCATCTGAATTAACAATAATAATGGTAGATTCCCCTTTTTCTGCTGTTCTAATTTCAGTAATTTGACCAGCTTGAACTGCACCAAAGAAATTCTTTATATAACTTTTGGAACCTTTGGAGCCTTTACTGGATTTTGCTGAGTTCGCTGATTTCGCACTTTTTGCAGAGCCATGAGGAAGCTGACGGGTACTGCCTCTCATCCTCATATTTGTCACGGATCCTCGTCCCTAGGAAAATTAATGATTCAAGGTAATACCAGGGTAAGTCACAGAGTTCGAGTATATCAGATGGAATAAACGTTTGAGACTTGTTGACTCGATTCGAATCTATACTTACAATACCAGCATCAGCAGCATTTGCAAAGAACGCTGGAGGGCACATAGTACCAAGCACGAGGAATGCAGCTTTCAAAAACAACATCAGTTGTTTACTTTCTGCAAAATTACTTTTTATGAAAGGATTTCCTCGCAGAATATTGTTGGGAAGGAAGGTTCTGAATTTTGAATTTGGTTCGCCAACGACTATTTGGAGAGGAAAAAGAATCCTGAAAAACAGGTGTCACGGTGTCACTACTGTGCCTCCTGCATAGAAAACGTCACATTGTTATGGAAGTCACCAACCGCCGTACCCGGTACATCGTACATCCACATATTGTTGTCAGCAAGCGAACAAAATGCCCGTTGAGAAGGTGGTCAAAAGAATTCGATGCACGGGTGAGAGTTGGAGCAGAGATCTTTATTTATTTCAAAATGAAATTTGTGACGAATTGGATGTACGAATAGTATGAGGCATATGCGTTGTCAGGAGGTTGGCATACCCATACCTGAACTGAATCGTGCTGTATTCTATGGCTTTTCAGTGAAAATGACCAGAGTCTTGGAGATAAATTACATATTGATTATCGATACGTGGATGCGGTCGCAGTCAATGAAGTCCAATGCACCACTTTGAACTTGGACATCTTCGTCGTAGCAATGGTTCTTCTCTGACGACTATTAACCACCAACCACCACTGTCCGATACTCTCAACTACCATGATCAGGCACTAGTTACCGTCTGTCTACTACGTATAATCTTAGATAAAGCAAAGAAATTGCATACAATCGAAAGTCCAATGAAATATATTACTAATCAGTACAGCTTTAATATTCTTTTTTCTTTTACTTTTTACTCAGAGCACCTTACATATCAATGTCACCACGAGCAACAGCTTCGTTACGCTCCTGGATAATGGTCTTCTTAATTCCACGTCCCTTGGGAAGGGTAACCTGGGGAGAGTTAGCAGCTCCTACAGCGAAAACATTCACCATACGAGTACAGAAAGTATGTCCCTTAGCATCCTTAATAGTAGCAATGGAGAAAGATCCCTCATGCTTCTCAATGTGGTCAAGCTGACCAATACGTCCGCAATTGTGTCCCTTGGTGAGCATAACCATGGCTCCAATCTCGAGCTTGATAATATCACTCGCCTTTCCGGTAGCAATATCAATCTTGACGGTATCATCAGTCTTCATATCAGGATCGGGGAAACGAAGGGTACGTCCATCGTGGGTGACAGCAACAGGAATCTTGTTGGCAGTGAGGTAGGTCTTGGAAATCTTGCAAAGCTTGTAAGATGCCTCCTCCTTGGAAACACGATGAAGAACGAAACGTCCCTTGACATCAAAGAGTAGACGAAAGATATCTCCCGATTTCTCGAGTTCGACAATGTCCATGAATCCAGCAGGGAAGTTGTGGTCGGTACGGACCTTTCCGTCTACCTTGACACACCTCTCCATGCAGATCTGCATGCACTCCTTGTTGGTGAGAGCATACTTTAGCCTGTCGCGAAGTACGACAGCGAGGGGAAGGCACTCACGCTTCTTGTGGGGACCAGCTCCTGCCTTGGGTGCCCAGACACCTCCCATCTTTCCGAGGCCCCAGTGCTTGGGTGCGTTAATACGCTTAAGGTGCTTCTTGTGTCCGTTCGGCCTGAGAGGGTTATTGGAAGAGTGGTAGTGTGAGTAAAATATTATTTGGAGGGCTGTGGACCAACTAGAAGTCTATTCATCGAACCGTGAGGTGGGATGTGATATATTCATGATTGTTGAGTCCTAACCTTTATGTCATAAGACCATCTCTCAAACATATTGGTTAGTTGGAATGCAGTGCAGCTGCTAGATGCTAGAGCGAATGAATACAATTTGAATAGGAAAAGCATGGCCTGATACAGCACAGTGTCATGTACTGTTGGATGATCAGAGTCCGTTGTGTTTGCAACAACATCAACAGACTATATGTCAACACTACAATCCATTCCTTTCAAACTGAATCATGTAGCCCTCTCTTCGCCTGCATCTTTTCACAGCGAGTCAACTCAGCTTGGACTTCAGTTTTCTATTGCACTGCATTCCATACCATTCCAATATCGTCCAACGAAACGTACATATTGATTAACTTCCTGTGATGAAAAAAGGGGATGTGTGATAAGAGGAATTTAGAAAATCGAGGTCGAACCACAGAAACGACGATCGATCCTCCCGCGAATAAAGTAAAGTAAAAGGTAAAACAAATTCCTCGTAGAAAACATACGGAGCCCTGCGTAGGCAAAATAAATGGCCTTGTTTACAGATATCCTCCACCACTCTTTTATCCAACATGGTCTCACTCTTTTTTTATCTACAGGAACCAAAGCAAGCAATGTGAGTTGATGTGGTACCTTCATGCTAATGGCATGGAGTGATGCTGCCCTCTGCACTTTTGTCATCGGCTTTCTATCCATGGCCGAACTGAACTGAATCAGGCTTGAGGGGATTGGAATGGATATGTCAGGACGCTACTGCTAGTTTCTTACTACAGTAGTGGCTAAATATACATATATATATATGTGTTAGGCAACTGTCACTGCTGAAATCCTATTCCTCCACTTGCCCTCGGTGACGTTACGCCATGGTAAGAAACAGCTCTTTGTAAACCCAAATCTAATTCATCTTCTTCAATCTTTTCTTAATCATCCAGATGGGACGTCTTCATGCACCAGGAAAAGGAATCTCCAAGAGCGCACGCCCTTACAAGCGTACGCCTCCTTCATGGCTCAAAATCTCCCCTGCTGACGTAGAGGAGCACGTATGCAAGCTTGCAAAGAAGGGTCTCACCCCTTCCCAGATTGGAGTCATTCTTCGTGATTCCAATGGTATCGCACAGGTCAAGTCCGTCACTGGACAGAAGATTGTACGTATCCTCAAGGCCAACGGACTTGCTCCCGAGATCCCAGAGGATTTGTACATGCTTATCAAGAAGGCTGTTCAGGTTCGTAAGCATTTGGAGCGTAATCGCAAAGATAAGGATTCCAAGTTTCGTTTGATTCTTATTGAGTCCAGGATTCATCGTTTGGCGAGATACTACCGTACCACCAGAAAGCTTCCTGCTAACTGGAAGTACGAGTCTGCTACTGCATCTACCATGGTTGCATAAGTTTAAAGTAACGTAAAGAAAGTAATCTAATTGAACAAATAGAATTGTAAATATCACGATAGTGTCTTATGCTGTTTTTTATTTATTTGATAGCTATGAATACAATACACAGATCCCAAAATGTACATTCTGTCAAAGACGGATCTAGTTCCCTTTCATGCGTTCATTCAACTAATGCAAGCAAAAGATTTGGTATCGGTATGCTACCACCACCTGTAGTGTATAATCTCTGTGAGTGTGAATAGAATCTCTCTCTCTGAAATCTGATTCTTCAGAAAACGGCTATTGAAATCTTGATATCTCTGTCTCACAACAGTCCTCTCATGCTTCCATTTCGAGCAAAATTTGTACAGTAGAGTTCTTGAAACGCGAACACAGATCTCAACTCCTCATTACAAGTTTTAGTAAACACATTTACTCTCTGTCTTTTCTAGCTAGGGTGCGATTTCCAAAATCGAAAACAAAAACGGAGTTGTATTATATCATTTGCAGCATCGTGTACTACTACACCTTTGAACTTTCCTCGTTGCTGAAATAGAACCCGATCCCTGTGATTCCTTTTTGAATTCCAGATCCAAGTCCGACTGAAAACGACTGAAACGGACATATAATAAGAAGTAATAACATTTCCTCCGTGGATATCCCCCCTCTGCAAGTCAAAACACATCTTTGGAGAAAGAGGTCACAAAATTCACAACGGAAAAGCATGCACATGTTATAATTTCGCATCAGAATAATTGTCAACAAAGTCCCATCATTTCGCCTCGACGTGTACCGGTACATTACGAAATAATGCCCGACTCTCCATCAACGATCCTCGCTAGTAGCAATATTTGCAAGCGACCTCGACTTCCTCGTCCTACTGCCTTCTCGCCAAATCACACACCTTCTGAAAGCATGCAACAACTTGGTTTGACACACTCTCATCAAGTAAGCGAATCAAATACCTCCTATACAATCTATGACATACCAATTGAAGTGCTTAGACTCTGCCTCGCATTTCTTGGCACTGGTTACTTTAGATTTATTGGAGGCACATGCCGCACATTCCGCGAAGGATACCTGAGCATGAATTCGATTGTCGATACAACTACCACTGCAAAGAATATTGTATCATCTGTGTCTTGTGCCGAGCTGTATTTACAAGAAGCAGGAACTGACATTAAAAGGATTCGTGTTATCTTGGATGGTGCTGCAGCATATGGCCGGGTGGAAATATTGGAATGGGCCCATTATCGTGGATACTCTCACGCTTGTAGAAAAATAACTTCTACCAATGCAGCCAAGCATGGTCAACTTGCAGCTTTGATATGGTTGAAAGATCATGGGTGCTCTTTGGGTCATGAAACATGTAGGCATGCAGCATTGCAAGGGTATTTGGATATACTCCGATGGCTGCGCGCAAATAGATGCCCATGGGATTATGGGACGTGCTCGGCTGCAGCTTTTAATGGACACCTTGAGATCCTCCAGTGGGCAAGGACAAATGGATGCCCATGGGGTAGTGGGACGTGCTCCAGGGCAGCTGAGGGTGGACATCTTGAGATCCTACAGTGGGCAAGAACAAATGGATGCCCATGGGATCATGGGACGTGCTACAGGGCAGCTCAGGGTGGACATCTTGAGATCCTCCAGTGGGCAAGAGCGCACGGGTGCCCGTGGGATACTTGGACGTGTTTCTTTGCAGCTGAGGGTGGACATCTTGAGATCCTCCAGTGGGCAAGAGCCAACGGATGCCCGTGGGATACTTGGACGTGTACTAGGGCAGCTAAGGGTGGACATCTTGAGATCCTCCAGTGGGCAAGAGCCAACGGATGCCCGTGGGATCAGTCGACGTGTTTCTTTGCAGCTGAGGATGGATATCTTGAGATCCTCCAGTGGGCAAGAGCCAACGGATGCCCGTGGGATACTTGGACGTGTACTAGGGCAGCTCAGGGTGGACATCTTGAGATCCCCCAGTGGGCAAGAGCCAACGGATGCCCGTGGGATCAGTCGACGTGCGGCGAGGCAGCTCGGAA
>Ga0115005_10003949_pt1 | contig 11861 bp, 9 predicted proteins | sample ArcOceMetagenome_FD_87163 | JGI IMG/M metagenome (GOLD analysis project Ga0115005, IMG submission 87163) | Marine eukaryotic phytoplankton communities from Arctic Ocean - Arctic Ocean - Greenland ARC118M Metagenome | ecosystem: Environmental > Aquatic > Marine > Oceanic | place: Arctic Ocean...
AAGCACGATTTCCTCAAAGATGAGTGGAAACTCCAGGGGGGTAATAAGAAGTTCTAGTACGGGCGGTTCGAGCGGTTTGACTCCACGATTCTGATATTTCTTTTGTCAAGTTTGTACCGGGAGGTAGTGTCATCTGTCCAGCAGCTCTAGCTAGCTAGGAGTAGAACATTAGTGTAAAGTAGAATAGAAGTCCCCAATTTTAATAATATGGAAAAGAAATACTCAATTTTTAAAATTCGTCGAGTTCCTCCCCCGTTCAAACCTGTATTTTTAATGTTCCACTGGTGGTTCTATGCATGACTGAATATCGCTAACCTCTTTTTGCCACAAATTTACTTCTATTCTTTTGTGAAAAGCTAGGAAGAATACTGGCAACTCCTTTCACCTACATATCAAGTACACGTATTGAGAGTATCATACCTGGATCAAGTTTTTGGATTCAAAAGCAATGTGGTGCTTTGATATTTCGTGTACACGTAGTGGACAAGGAGAGAAAGAAAACATAGTATAATAGAAATAACTGCGTAAGAAAGCTTTGCTAATTTCGAAATTGTTTACCTTGAAAGCGTCCAATCAAAGCCCAGCGTCAGTAAAATCTTCTTGTGGCGGCATTGTCGACTGGAAAAGATATATTTTCCATCTGTCAAGTCCAATTGGATCATCTATCGAGCAAGCATCTGCTGATTCTTCAAGTCGCATGCCGTGTGTGTCTATCCCTTGTTCACTGGTCTGCATGTATATTTTGCTTTCATGCTCTAATACAGATTGGTTCAAAAAGGTTCATAATAATGAATTGAGCTGTTTGGGATTTGGGATTCAATCTACAGTATGCCATCATTGCGGTGTGATCTAATTTCTGAGATTACATGTGTAGATAATAAGGTCCACAAACATTTTGCCAAAAGAGAAGGGGTTCAGATTGTTTAGCCTTGACAATGTCCCATAATTTAAGGGGTCATTCTCGATTCTGGCAACTACTGGTCTCAGGCACCTGTCTGACATCTTCAATCTTCAATCTCTGGTCTTCGAGCAACAGTCATTTGTTCACAACATCAACCCCCTACTACAGTACTAATCACATGCCGTGCCGCTTCAGATACAGGAAGTGTGATGTGGCAACCTCCTTAGCCATTGCCTTTGTCTCGTCAATATTCTCCAGTTGAGACTGCATTTTCATCCAAGTAGATATCGGATTCTCGCCAAAGAACATCATAATAATAATACACAAAGATTACTGATTTAAACTATATAAACCTTAAAGAACATGCAGCATGACACATCCAAGAAGACTACCTTCGGCTTGGGCATATGGACATTAGAAGATGCTACCAATGAAGGTTTCTGCATCGTTCCAATATTTCGGAACTCTGACACAGGTCTAGCTCAGGATGATGATATATACAACTCGTTTCTAGTGGTCAGCGATATTAGTTTTACTTGCGTGCGCTTTCTAGCTTTGTTTGGAATGATCTTGGGTCTCATTCATGTGGTGAGTTCAGATTCAGATTCATGCACACCTCATCGTAACATGCATCCAGAAAATTGCTCAAGTAACCGGATTTCTTCCACTCTATTAGACGCATGCATGGTCGTCAGTGTTTTCCTTATTCAAAAATAAAAGAAAGAACCTGATAACTCTCAACTTGACCATATTGATGTTCATTTGCGAAGGGCTCAAGATAGGCCTGATGTTTTTATCTGCACCTTGTGTAGCAGAAGAGTTTTGGGAGGACGTGGATCCAGATGAAGTGTCAACATTTCACTCAGCCGATCAATGCTGGATGGGACGAGGATGACGATTTACTTCAGTGTCATGGTCTACGTGGTCCTAACCATAATGTTCCATGACTATTCTCATGAAGAAGGAGAATTTGTGTATGATGAAATATCTATGCCATCATTTTTCATAGCATTGGAAGCACTGGAGCAAGCACGATTTCCTCAAAGATGAGTGGAAACTCCAGGGGGGTATTAAGAAGTTCTAGTACGGGCGGTTCGAGCGGTTTGACTCCAAGATTGGGTGGAAGCAAAGTCGTTTGATATTTTTTAAATAGTAAATTCTGCCGAGGGCGGTTTGAGCGCACCTAAGAATCAATCTAATCTATTTATTTATTTTGCCGAATGTTGCAACTTCCTGAAAAAGACTGTTGCTCCAGTACTATGTAGTAGAACCATGTATACACGTAGTATACAAATACAAAATGGTGTCTTGAAGGTCGTCGCGACGACCAAATTCATTGCGGTTCTTTACTTTTATCTTGAAGTTAGGAACGGCCTACCACCCAAAGGCAATGGTAAGGACAAGCCGCCCCGTCCAGATGGACATGATAATGGCGTACGTTGGAATCATAATCAACATACCAAACATCATGCCAAAAGAACTATTGCCTCGTTCACCATCATTTGGACCTGTTCCACAATTGACCAGCATACTGTAACCCTCTGAATCCTCGCCGTGAAGTTCAAATTCCTTTGAAAAATTAATGGCACATAAACTATCTTTATACTCTGAGAACGAACCAATCCAGTTATTGACAAGTCTCTCATTGAATAGATACCAACTGGTTTTGATCTTTGTGAAACTGAGTTCTTTACTCACTTTGTCAATTTCATCATTGAATGTATCTTCCACGGCTCTCTTTACCTCGATTGCTTTATGATAATTACTCTTCACATGCTGCATCGCACGTAAAACGAATTTGGTTTGTTCCTCCAGGAAGAGGAGTATAGAGGTGTGTCCCACGTTAGTATTGGGGCCATACAAGAAGAAAAGATTCGGAAAGCCTCTTGTTGCAACCCCCAAATATGCATGCGCGCCCTTATCTTCTTTCCAAAGCTCTTTACTGGATCTACCAATAACGGTCATGTCGTAAAGGAAAGGATTGCTGATGAAACCAGTGGCGTAGATGATGGTATCAACTTCTGTAGAAGAATTGTCCGAATTAATGATACCCTTTTCGTATATTCCCTTTATTCCTACGGTATTAATTTGCACGTTGGGTTGATCTATAGCAGGATAAAAATCATTGGAAAAAAGGGTGCGTTTGGCCCCAACAGGATACCGAGGCATAAACTTGTCCTTCTTCTCGGCATCTTTCACATTTAATCTAAGATTCAAGTAACATAACATTATGACCAATTTTTTAGCCCAATAGTTACCTCTGATTGCACTGAGAAGAACAACGGTGTTAAGTTGAACAACATCCCGATAAAGACTTCTAAGAAAGGGGTACATCGTGACGAAATTTTCTTGTGCATGGCTAAATTTGATCCTGGGCATTATAATACATAACTCGGGGTTCGATGATAAAGATGAATTTGCTTACAAACTTTTTGGAGTTCGGGGATCAATTGGATTGCAGATGCGCCGGACCCTATCACAGCCACCTGCTTTCCGACAAAATTTTCAAGCCGCCTTGAGCCGAATTGAGCTGTGTGTATCGATTCCCCTTGGAATTCATTAGACCCTGGTAAGTTGGGGATTTTTGGATGGTGCAACTGTCCAACGGCAGAAATTACGAACCGTGCCTTGTATTGCTCTCCTTCCAATGTGTAGATATCCCAGATATATGCATCTTCTGCATATACTAGTCTATCGACACTTTTACCGTAGCAAATGTGTTTAGTGACTTTGTGCTTATCAGCGACTTCTCGCATGTAGTCCAAGATGACAGGCTGCCCGAGGTACGAATCATAACTTCGCTTTGCTTCAAAGCTATAAGTGTACAGAACACTTGGTATATCACATGCAGCACCAGGATAGGTATTATCTCTCCACGTTCCTCCTAAATCAGATTCTTTCTCGAGAATGAGAAATTTATGGATTCCATGTTCCTTTAGCTTGATAGCCTGGCAAATACCGGCGAAACCGCTCCCTATTATGATTGCATCAAGGAGAGGTGGTAGATCTCTCTCATCTACCTCTCGTCTTTGATCGCCCATTTTGTCAATACCGAAGCCCAAAGACGGGGAAGCGGATGCGAATTTCGTTATGCCAGATGCCAGATTTTATTTGAAGATTGAAAACAATTGAAAATGGTGTTTGTTGTGTTCAAACCCATTATTCCCAACGGCAAGAGATAACTGTTAACCAGTCGTTAGTCACAATGACTTCGTGTAAACAATACCGTTGCAATGAATTCAAATCGCAAACGCCAGAATCATGACGATTCTGACTCTCTCAGTAGAAACATAAATATAATCAATATTCGAACAAGTATATCTCATGTCACTCACTTTTGGGTGCCAAAACTGGGTGGCCGGCCTACCCATTTCTCATTGTTCGCGGCTCGTCGACAAAAAAGGAAACTTCTTCAATTTTACTTATCCATGCGGATACATGGGACTTTTAATAAAAATAAGAGAACCCAACAAATTCAAAATCTCCCGCCAACCACTTTGAGAACAAAAATGACGCCCCCGCCCGCCAGAACTCCACTGGAATCAGCTGGAATGAATCAATCAATCATGATTCATGATTCCTGGCTGATGCAAACAACATCATCCATCAAGAACAACAGAACAATTGACACTTTTCAACAAGAAACAACAAAGTTATAAGTAATAACGAAACATGTCTTTGCAGCGAAATAGTCGAATGCTGGTGAGGTCTTTGTCAACACCATTCTCATCTTTAGTCAATTTGAACAACAACGAAATCCACTCAGCGAAAAAAATCAAGCCAAATTTTGATCAATGTCGGCCATATAAAGACAAGAAAGTTTCTGATTTATTACGATCCCTCCTGGTTTTTCAACTCTGTGGATTCAAACCTCTTGTTCTCAATGGTACGCGTCTTTTAGATTTGTCGAGACGCCTCCTTGGTGATAAGATCACAGATACGGTTATACAAGAGACATTTTTCAAACAGTTTTGTGGTGGTCAACGGCATGATGAAGTGGTTGAAAAGGTCCACGAATTGAAAATGGCGAATATAGGTGCTATCTTAGATTACGCTGCAGAAAATGAGGAAAAATCTCCATCGTCGTCCCCGTCTGCGAATCGAAATCAGCCTGCAAAAGTGTATGACTATCATTCCGAGGCATTATGCGATGATCATGTTTCTAGTTTTATTCAATGTATCAAGACAGTCCGAGATTCAGGTTCATCATGCAACGATAGCAATCAATTTGCAGCAATCAAAGTCTCTGCATTAGGAAATCCCATGTTATTGCAGCGTATTTCAGATTTTGCCTGTCAGACTCAAGTATTGATGACTTCGTTTGATGAGGCCGGGAAAGGATACATTACTCGTGAGGAATTTGAAAGAATGCATCGATCCTTATCAAATGATAACCATCAGCTTAATGAACTTATTGATCGTCTTGACCCGAAAGGAATGGATGTCATCGACCACACTGATTGGTGTACGACCGCCTTTACGAGAGCCCCAGAATTTTGTCTACCCATGCCCAGTATTGAACAATTTACATCTGAAGAATTTGATTTGATACAGGCAATGCAAAACCGTGCTGGGAAGATTGCAGAAGAAGCATTCCTATCAGATGTTCGACTTCTTATTGATGCCGAACAAAGTTGGATCCAACCAGCAATTGATGTCATCTCTCAAGGTTTGCAACAGTCCTACAACGATGTGAATAAGATTGACCATCCTATTATCTTCAACACGTACCAGTGTTATCTCAAGAAAGCGCTCGGCCAAATTAAAATAGATCTCACAAGAGCAAAGCGATTAGGATATCATTTGGGTCCCAAACTGGTTAGGGGTGCATACATGCAAAGGGAAAGGGAGAGAGCAGACGAGATGGGTTATGCTTCTCCGATTCAAGATACAGCGCAAGATACTCATGATAGTTACAATGCAGCTGTGCAAAATGTGTTACACGAGATACTAGATCTGCGAGCATCATCGTCGCCGTTATCTTTGGAAGTGATGTGTGCGACACACAACAGGCAAAGCATCGAATGGACGATCAAGTTGATGGAAGACCTTGGATTGGGTCCTGCAGTTGACGATGAGAAGAATCACAACATGATTTCATTTTCTCAATTGTACGGCATGTCCGACCAATTCACTGTGCCACTTGCAGAAAATGGTTACAATGTTTATAAATACGTCCCTTTCGGTGCAATTCGAGAAGTAATACCCTACATGCTTCGGCGTGCGCAAGAGAATAGTGATATTCTGGGAAAATCTCAGTACGAAATTGAGCTTATACTCGACGAACTAAAGCAGAGAATATTGTGGAAGTAATCCGCCTTCATGTCATGAGAGTGCCATGGGAGAATTTGAAAGTATGCGTTGTGTCTTCAAAATGATAGATGGAAATAATTATAACCTAACATGTTCAAATGTGCGCACGTGCTTGATAATGGTTTTGTACAATGCGCTAGATTAGAGCCACACCGAGTGCTTGTATCTAATCGTCATCGTCGTCCAAAATATCGATAACTTCAGCTTCAGTTGATTGATTCTCACTCTTTGCCCGTTTCGAATCTGGAAGCTCACCAGAACATGGCCTCTTTTGCTGAAACCTCAGTCTGTTCTCTTTGAGTAGCTTATATGTCCCATCCCTATGAATCTCGACCTTGTCACGGCTTGTACTCACATCTTTTCCGTGCTCCTCTAAAATCTTCGCAATAAAACCATCAATCATCAAATCTTGCACCGGGACGAAATCTTCGCAAATGACGCAACGCCATCTCCCCCCAGACACGGTGATATTCGAAAGCAAATAGTTGCGCAGATCAAAGCATTGGATGTGCTTGCAACTCTTCCCTCGCACGGGCGTTTGAATTGATGACATGCTAACTCCGCATAATAGACTGTAGATATTCGATTTCTCTATGGTGGTATCATTATCGTCCCCATCGCTATCATCCAGAACAACGGCATCTTTTTGGTCCAAATTCTGTTGCACCAGTGCACGCCCTTCCTCATAAGATAATTTCATAATGGCCCCTTCCCCATCTCCAATACACCGTTGAAACAAATTTTCAGGCGGGGTATACTCGCAGACTGCAAGCTGGAAATTATAAGGTGCTTTGTCCTTGACACAAACTTCCACCTTAAGAGGAAACTCTCCCTGCCTACTGTTCAGCATGTGTGTCAAATCGAGATGGTGGCACATTCCCTTCCAAAGACTTTCATCATGCGATTGTTGCTTCCGCTGTAAAATCATCATTGGAATATTATTCACCTGCACAAAAGTTCCCTTTGGAAATAAATGAGTGTCGGACTTGATCTTTTTATACTTTTCCTCAACAACCAATGGTAGTGCACGGAGAATCAGGCGCTTCTCTTTGAAAGCTTTTCCAAACTGCTGGCCACAATTTAATTGACGTCTGAGATCAAATGGCAGACTCACATGAAGTGCCAATCCCCTTTGTGGTAGGTCCGGATAGGACGGTGAAGCCCCAATAATCGTGGCAGTTTTGAGTCCTACTTCATGTGGTGGAACGCCCAATATTGAAAAGTCACTCACGCACTTCCAATAAGGGTCCCATTTCGCATATCGCTCATGTATATCATCCAACGCGTTTCCGCCAATGAACATACTATTCCTTTTATCAGCATGATGAGTGTAAATATGGATATCTCGTAGTCCCCTCTGTTCCCTAAGGGATGAAGAATACGTAGAAGCACCACTTTTGACATCGGCCTGACCGCGGAACACAGCCGTCCCATTCCCATAGGCTGATTGGGGTAGAAGCGCAATTGGCTGGGCGGAACGTGGATGCCGTCCGCATTTGAAAGCCATTGCAGAATTTCTTTTCTTGGTTTCTACTGAAAATAAATGTAATTCTAATTGTTCCTTTTCTGCTTCTTCTTTCGCCTTGTTTTTTGCCAGAATATCTGCAATTTTTTTTGCATTGGAAACTGCCAGCGCGGAACCCAATGCCGATGCCAATGTAGTTTCATTTCGTGATGATTCCAATTCATTTCCATCACCTTTCTTCTCTTCCGACGTCTGCTCAGGTTGCTCATCCTGCTTATTAGTGGGTTCCATTTCTTCATCCGAATCACTCAGAAGTTCAATGGTTTCCACTACCCGTCGGCTTAGTGCGCCTCCCATATCGCTTGAATTGATTGTTTCTTGTTTGGCTTTCTTTCCGGTTGGATCAGGATGAGTTGTTTTTTCTTTTTCTGTTTGTGCATGTGGTGCTTTCTTCTGGGTGTCTAGAGTGGCAGCCGTGGTAGTCTTGGCATGTGTACTTGATGCTGGCTTTGTCACTGTTGACTTTTCTTTCAATGCAGCAGTATTAGCTGTATGACTCTTGTCCTTATCCACCGAATCCTTGTACAATGCCCGTAACTTCTCCTTCTTTTTAGTCTCTTCTCGTTCCCTTTGCTGCTTTTGTTCCTCGGCGTAGTCCGCATAGGCCAAATCTAAACAAGTGAAAATGTGTTTGACCTTCTCCAATGACTTTGTCCTCCCTTTTTCAGGTTCCCGGGTATCAATGCTCTTGTGGAAATTTTCAGTGAGGAGGAATTTGATAATGGATTTGTATTCCTTTTCACACGTGGGTTCCTTATCCGGCAATTGCTTGAGTAAGGAGCGAATTTCTGCAGCAGTTGGATTCTCAGGTTTGTTCTCGGATAACAAATCATAAACCGTCTCCAAGGATGCTTTGGGGAGGATGTCGAGTTGGGACGAACGGCGGTCGACTACGCGGTCGAATAGGTTCAGTTGTTTTTTGGTGGCTGATTCTGGTGGATCTGATGCTTGAAGGTGTAGGTCGCGTAGTGGTGCTGGTCGGATTCCTGAGACTCGTTTGTAAATTGATGACATGCTAGTGCTAGTAGAGGATTGGATGGGTTGATGTCATTGGTCGTCAGGGGGCTGTGATCGTTAGTCATTCAATGCCGCTGTTGCGAGCTGTTGCGAGCTGTTGTTGTTGTTCGTTGTCGTTGGATGGAGGATAGATGAGAGGCTTTTTGAGCTGCTTTTTGCAACCCTCAACCTCGTGATTGAAGTTTTTGCTGGATGAGTGAATGAGTCCCGGATCAGAGCGGGCGCCCCAAAATCAACGCACCTCAATTTTTAAACTTGACCCAAGAAATAAGAAATTATTTCAACCTCCAACAACCAACAACCTCCAACCAACCAGATATTTCTCTATTTATCGTAAACAAAGCCCTTCACAAAGTACTTCTCATTGATTACTCGAATTCGTTCTATCTGAAGGTTGGTGTATCTCTGACTCTCACCAAGTCTCTTCATCTAGCGTTTCCCCCCTGACAAATACAAAAAAACACGTGTTGCTTTCCTCTCCAGTGACTATTATGAGCTTCGTTATAAATTTCTACATAAAAAAACTGCAGTCAAACCCCCTGGCTACAAATGTTGGTACATGTAAGTCACTATGAAATTGCAAATATGTAAAGTTCCATGGTGGAACAAAAACTTGGTGGTGGTGCTTATAAAGCGTCTTCTAAATCTGTTTTGTTTATATTTTATTATTACAGCTCTCTTGATGATGACTTGTGGCGATATCATGGCACAAAAGATAGGTAAGTTGAACAATTTGACAGTCTTCTTTATATTATTCTCTCGCCCCTGATAATGCCATGCATCGCCTCTCACCAAAAATTCAATCAATGACAATGTAGAAAAGAACCAAATGGAGAAGAATGTGTTTACAACATTAAACAATGCAAACGATGAACAAAGACGCGAAATCACAGATATGAAAAGAAGGGTTAGCTTAAGGCGGTATATGAGTAGGCGCAACAGCACTAGTGGAACGATAAGCAGTACACGTACTGGTGATAGTTATAGTGATGGTGATGGTGAGGAACCAAAGAACAGAGGACTAAAATTCTATGACGAACATGAAGTTCAGGAGAGTATAGAACGCGTAATGCAAACAATACTCCTTCCAACAATCCAAAACATTCGAACTGAGATTCAAGATATAGATATTACGCGCTCAGCATCCATGGGTGTCTGGCAATGTTGTATAGTGACCCCTGGATTTATGGCTCTGTACAAGGTGTTGGATCGATACTTGCCAAAACAGACGCCTTTCGCGATTGCTTGTCGTCTGGCTGCGACTGTTGCGTATAGTATCCCAAACAATGCCTTATTTTTTAGTTATGGCACGTGTGTCCATCATGCGGTAGAATGGTATGATGAAAAGTCTATTTTACGGGATCAGTATCAGAAGGAATATTCTTGTGATGATGCTGAAATTGCTGATTTCGTTCCACCTGAATTCGACGTGGGACGAATGCTCTCTAATACAAGACTGAAGGTTGAGGCAGAGCTTTGGCCTACTGTTGTGAATTCCTTCAAGATGTGGGTTCCTTCACACTTTGTAAATTTTACCCTTGTTCCATCGCATTTGAGGCCACTTACAATAAGTGTTTTGTCCATCTTTTGGAACTGTTATTTGAGTTTAGTGCAGCATCGAGATATATGTCTTCCGACAGAAGATGATTCATGATGTTGAAAACTAATAATGTGAAAAAGGTGAATACTTATAGGACTGTTTGTAAGCATAACTATAATGTGTATTCGATACCGATCATCAAATCCATCCGCTATAGAAGGAATTTCTATGCAATAGATGTTCCTAGTTAAAACTTTTTTGTTTCATCATCCGGCACAGATGTCTGAGTATTTTGTAAACAACTGCACATTGATGCAGTAAGTCCACACCATCTGGAACTCAATGCTTGCTTGGAAAAATGCATAATGTACTTTGTAACTTCTCGTACGTGCCCTTATTTTTCATTGCAAGTGAACATTATTTACTGTCTGGACTTGATAGCTTCAACTAGATTGCAACATTATTCCAATCATTCATTAACAGAAATATTGAAACCCCCAGAAGCTTCGGGCCATTCGAAATCGCACAAACATCTTGGGTTGGAATCGAAAGCAACGAAATCTCCACATGTTTCTCTTGTGACCTCAACATGGAAGGCGATGTTTCCGCTCTGACCCTCAACGGCTTGATACATTATAGTCTCAGAAGCATCATTCACGCTTTCAATGCTTCCAATGTACACGATTTCTTTCCTACCGATATGATTTGATTCTTCGAAAATGATCCCCTCGATGTGTTCAATTGAAATATATCCGTGATCTACAGATATTTTGACACAGACCTTAGATTCTAGTAAAGAATCATCCCCATTCGATATAGTAAAAATTCTCGCGCCTGAAAGAGGACGTATTTGATGTTGTTCAGGTCCAAGAAGACGTACATTTTCTAATGGTGTGATAGCCTCCATATACGAATCGCCTGCTGCAAGCCAATCTCTGCCAAGGATTCTTGTTTCTCCTTGAACGAACATCACAAGAGGCTGAGCCAATCTCGAGTCTACCACAAACCACAATACTAGAGAATCTTGGACTGGGTTCGTCATGATGCTGATTTGAACTGAAGTGTCACCACCAAATTGATCACGAGCTTCTACCCACAGAATGCCATCATTTCCATTGTAATTTGTCTTTCCTTTAATGCACAAGTTGTAAAGATAGTCGTTCACTGCATTTACAGTACCCTTCAAGACGATGTTATCGAAATAATCGCCATTACCATCGCCTTCGATAAAGTAAGCATCAATGAAGTGACCATGACCATGCGATACTGAAACTTTGCCAAACCCGTTCGTTCTAATATTTACCAGCATTATGTCACTGTCAAAGTCCACTATTTCTGTCGGTAGGTTCACTTCGTGGTCTTCGGCGATGCACATCTCGTATTCAGTGTCAAGGCACACGTGTTCATTCCCAAGTGTGTCCATCATAATTTCTGGAAGATCATTTACGGAATTGACATGAATTAGTATTGAGATGAAATCTTCAAGGACGTCTTTGAGTTTCGGTAGGTTGATACCACAAGTTTCAACTCTACGCACACCAACACTAACACTCGCGTAATCTCCT
>Ga0115005_10003950_pt1 | contig 11860 bp, 16 predicted proteins | sample ArcOceMetagenome_FD_87163 | JGI IMG/M metagenome (GOLD analysis project Ga0115005, IMG submission 87163) | Marine eukaryotic phytoplankton communities from Arctic Ocean - Arctic Ocean - Greenland ARC118M Metagenome | ecosystem: Environmental > Aquatic > Marine > Oceanic | place: Arctic Ocean...
CAAACAGATCCTTCATAAATTCTGGGGCTCTATGATATCAAATTGAAGAAGTTGGAAATCATTCTTGAAGGAACATCAAGAGTTGAGCTCAAATCGAGATGCGTCGATAAAGTCACACGAGATGTGATAATTCTGTCAACGCGACAGCCAGAGCAATTCAACCGCAAACAAAAAGATAACGACGTGAGTGAATTTGACAATATGTGGGTCTATTCCCTCAGCTGTACGACCTTCTCGTTGGGCTATATTTATCGAAGCTTCGACGACGACAAATCAATTGGAATCAAATCATTGCAAATCGAGGATCGATCTTTTGATGAACATTCAGAACATAAGCCAAGATTTCCAATGCTCGTGAAGTCCAATTCTTCACAAAAGAGCTCAAAGCAGAAGAAAAATGATGAGTTTGTCATCAACATATTGACAAAGAGCCAGAGCATTGAGTCGCCTCGCTTTGCTGATGTGCTTATGGAGAATGAGATCAAGATTGGTCGAATTGATTTTAATTGGAACCCAGTCTCCTTCAATCGTGTCGTGAGATTCTTCCGATATATGCGCTATGTGGAAGAAGTGTGCGAAGATGAAGTCGTCAAGATCAAGTAGTCCTTCAAAATTCAGCTGCAAAACTTGCACAAAGACTTCAGCCAGTAGATGGCTTCGAACGCCAATAGCCAAGTCAACGAAAATGATGAATAAGGAAAAACTTCGAAGCCATCGAAGCTGGAGAGAAGAAACACTCTCCAGCTGATGAGAAAACTTTCATCTGTCATCCAGCACGAATCAAAGGAGCTACGACGGAGAAGCAAGCAATAAAGCGCAATTAAGAAAGATAAGAAAGATAATAAAGAACATACAGTCGGTACTCCAAATATGACATCAAAGAGCTCGAAAGATATTCATGGCAGGTCAACGGGCCCAGCGGATGATGATGGTCAAAGAGCAACAGATCCAAGAGGATCAAAGCCAAAGACAGGCAAGAATATGCCAGAGAATCGCAGAGAAAGCCGAAGAGGCGGTAAAGGTGGAGTTGGTATCTTCAGCTTTGACAAATGTGCCCAACGAATAACCTGTCTTGATGATATCACCATTTTGATGTCGGTGAAAATGCAAGTTGATAAAATCAAGATCGTCTGTATTCATCCTCAAAATGATTCTTTTCCAGTATTTACCAAGAAGATTGATATGCTCAAAATGAATTATAACAGTCATCAAGATCACGATTTGCTCGAAGGTTAAATCGCAAACTTCAGGATCCTGGATAACACGAATTACCCAAGAACTCTAGATCCAAATAGAAATTACAGCAGTTAAGACAAAGTCCCTCAAACGCTAATCGTAGGCTTCAAAGACAAGATTCGAGGGAGCAGAAACCAGGATTCAGGTTCCAAGGAGTTCACGAATCCCAAGAGCCACCCAGACTTTGAGAGCAACGGAGCTCATCATTCAGACGATCAAGACCAATCAGCAATTTCTTTTGAAATGACTCTGTTTCATTACCCTCTTGATCACACATGCCCGATTCAATAAGCAGGAAATAACAAGCAATTTGACAAATTGGTGAAAATGAATTTGAAATAGCTGTAAATAAACTATATGCAAGAGCTGATGTTCAGATTGAACGATTACTTCTTTTATCAATTCGTTTATGCAGCCACTGATGCCAACCCGTACTCAGACATATATGAGAGACTTACGGTTGAGGTCGATCCATTTGCTGATCACACTGCTGCCAAACAGTCGCCAGCTGCTGGTGGTACAGAGAGGCGCCATGCCAAACCTAAATCGAGGAAATCTTCTGTTCTTTTGGGTAAAATTGAGGAGTCAAATGAAAGCGATGGAAGCTACTGTGATGGTCAAAGCAGCAGAGGAGCAGACCATAAAATATAGACGACCAATGGCCAAGGCAGTTCAGAAAGTGATGATGACAGTCAAGAGTCAAGCAATCAATCGATGTCGAGCTGCTCTCCTAGAGATTCGAGGATCAGAAACAAGAAGAAATCGAAAAAGAGTAGGATTGTGAATATGAATTACGAGTCAAACAAAGAAGAATCAGCAGAAGATCAAAATTCAAACGAAATTCCGGATGAAGAGGATTATGATTTCAACATCAATGACGACTTAGGTGGAAATTCAGCTTCAGGTCATGAAAGAAATAAGAACTTTAACTTCAAGATGGATTCTGAGGAATTTGATCTGAAGCAATATCCTTTGACGACTGGCCTCGACATCATGATCGAAAACCCAGTAATTGTCCTCAAAGATAGACCATATTTAGAAGGTAACATCGAAATGGATTTAGGCCAGATCAGAATCACGAGCTACCTTGACAACGTGGAAGGCAAGTGGAAAAGCCAACCCACGAAAAAGACATTTGTGAACATCATGGAAATCGATATGAAAAGCGTGAGGATCGACTATGCCAACAAATCTTGCATGATAACTCCACCTTTCGATATGCACATCAAACTTGAGAGAATCAACTATTCTGAGCTACTCTTGGACGAATTCTTATCCAAAGGAATTGATTTTGAGGAATTTGATAAATCAGAACACTTAAAAATTCAATCAACAGCTTTTGAAATGAATTTTAAGAAGGAAATTTACACCTACTTTTTGAGGTGCATGGATCTCAACATCAATTACTATGACAATTTGGCTCCTGGTTTCTAACTTTTTACTTGGAATAGCCAAGACTTCATGAAATATCTAGATCAAGAGCAGAAGATTGTCGAGAAATACAAAAATAGCATGGTGAAGAAGAGGATTATTCAATTCCAGTTTCCATCGTGCTCAATCAAACTGAATCAAGACCAGCTGTACGCTGGCAAGAATCATCTGTTGTCGGAGTTGATCCTGTACAACTTGAAGATTGATATGGCTCAGTATCTAGACTATCGAAAAGACATCGTGATGAAATCTTAGACGTTCTACATCTTATACAAGGATCTGAACAATCAATTCTTGACTTAAGCTGAGATCAACGACCCAAGCTTGAAAAGTTTGATCGTTGGGCCTATTAAATCAAAAAGGAATATCAAGACCACAAGGATGTTTTACAATGAGCTGCACTCTCAGCGGCTGAGTTCAGGAAATGCCAAAGAATCGGACTTCATTGTCGACATCAAAATGGAGGCTGATGGAGCCAAAGTCATCGATGTCGAAATGAAAGGCCTCAAGCTTTTCCTCAAAATAGATGTTTTGTATGTGATTTCGAATTTCTTTCTGAACAATTGGCCTGAATATTCGAACACCGCAAAGGACAAACCTACGTTTTTTGAGCCAGACTACGGCAATTATGCTCGTTTTGTGACAATTCTGAACTTAAATGACTGTCTGATCTGCTTTGAGCAAATGTAGGACATCCTTCACACAGCTTCATTAGTGGATCAAGACTTCCAGCAGCTCAACAAGCCTGAAGATCTAGCTCCTGATGAAGAAATGGAAGAAGAAGCCAAAAAGCAAAACTTTGACCCATATAGCAGCCGGTTTTTTACTAAGACTGTTGCATTCCAAGGATAATTGCAGTATTATCTGGTCAGAGAAAAAGGCAACCAGATAAAAGAAGAGCTCCTTGATCAGCCAAATAAAGACATGATGCAAGCGATGGTCGTGTAGCCCAAGCAAGCAAACACCACCAAGTCAGTATTTTCGAGCTCAGCTGGCGTGACTATCAGCAATTAGCACAAGCTGAAAACACAGCAAGTGCACATATTGGACTTCAAGCCATTCTTCTGTGACATCAAGGACTTGACGGAGGGAGGTATTCCGCTGGAGCATATCTACAAGAGGCAGATGATCACGCCGTTCAACCTCTACTACAACCAGACCGACATGGTAGAGGTCTTGCCCCAAAACGTCAGGCTGCTGAAGAGGAAGCATTCAAAGGAACACACCAACGAGAAGAAGACCACCATAGCCACAGGTGGGACTGCATTGCAGAGGCAACAATTGCTCGACCAGCAGAAATAAGCTCTGATGAGCGATTCCAACTTCAAGTTCTTCAATAAGACAGAGTTGAACTTGGATCTTGCTGAGATTCAGATTTCGTTCAACGACCTCATAATTCTGAAAGGCATTGGCACAAAATTCACTCAGATGAACCAAGATTTTCAAAAGCACATAGACCTCGCTGCCGATGGAGAAGACTCACGAAGCAATGAATCAGATTATGAAACAATCGAGAATCTTGACATCTATTCCGATTCAAATTCTGAATACGAAGATGATCACAAATACACGAAATCCTCAGAAAATAGACGCAGAAAGAACATCTTCCAGCAACCAAAGAAAGTCGTGGAGAGGCACAAACTGCTTCATGCTGACCAGCTGGATAAGAACACCAGCAACAGTCGGAAGTAGCACAGCAAAGAAGATAAGGACTCGCCAAAAAGAACAAAGAAATAGAGGAATGTGGTTTACAAAGAGCAGCAAAAGTTGATCTAAGATATTAATCAATCCATCAATCGAAATGACGACGAAGACTGCAACGTGGACTTTGACGAGACAGAAGATGCTGAATCTTCCAAGCAGCTCAGAGATAACATCGATAGCAAATAAGCAAAAGAAATGAAAATGGTAAAAAGCAAAGGCCAAGATGATGCCATTGAAAGTGACAGTGACTCGCAAAAGGAGTACAGCAGCCCGAAGAAGCCAAACAACACAAGCATTCAAGCTCTATAAGAAAGAATCAGTATGAGGAACACCAATGAACCAGGAGCTGATGAAGAAGTATCGAAGGAGACTGCCCCTCAAAATAGAGGCATCGACCAAATCCAGATCGTATCTCATGGCCTCAAATTCATCGTGATTAATGATATAGACAACAATTTTCTACCAGTACTATCCACAAACTTTTCCAATTTCAAAGTACAATGGGATCACAACTCAAAGCAGTCATGTATTTGGACAGACCTAAATTCTTCCATCAACTTCTTCAACGTCAACATTGGTGTTTGGGAGCCATTTATAGAACAGTTTGAAGTCAAATTAATGATCAATGAGGAAATATAAGCCAAAAAGCAAAATATGCAACTCACTTTCAATTCTCCATTGAATCTCAATTTCACAGAGAAATTGGTTGAGAATTTATATGAATCGCAAAAATATTGGCAGATAGTGAACGAGAGATTTGAAGTCTTCAAGCAAGATCAAGAGTCTTTGCAAAAGAATAGAGATGAACAAGTCTCGACACCATTGCTACCACAGAGACAACTTGATAGCCAAATCAGCCAAACTTCGCCAACGACGAAGTATCCCACCAGAAAAACGGTCATGATCAAGAACTTCGGCCTTGATGACGATGATCAAGCAAAAGATGAGGGCAAAGTTCAAGAAGGTCATGATGGTAAAGATGTTTCAGATCCAAAATTCAACGAAGAGATCATCACTCCATACGTAATTGTGAACAAAACAGATATGGCCTTCATAGTCAAGCGGCTTTTTGAAAAAGATCGACGAGATTTGGCAATTGAAAGCTATACAAGGTAGAAGGCACAGCTCAATGATCGGAATGAAGAGGAAGTCAATGTCTACAAGAGGAAGCAGTTGATCAACTACTACCGGCTTGAGTCGGGATAGATCATCGATTACATGGTGGACTATAATCATGACAAGGTCAAGCTTGGGTCCAGTCAGCACGCGCGTTTGGGTGGTGGACTAGCTGGAGAAGGCGATCTGAGCCCAGCTGAAGAGCTCGCATTTGGTGGCGCTGGAGCCATGTATCCAACCTCCTCTTGTGACTCCAGGGGAAACATACATTCAGACGCCATTGGTGAGTATAAGAGTGAATACATCAAAATCTCATTTGACACCACATCTCTTGAATTCGACTATAATAGAAACAAATTCAATGAAAACAAAGATATCAAGAAGATCGATTTGAATGAGCACGGATACCGAGCGCATATTCTGAGAGAAGGCCGATATATGGAGAAAGTGTTTTACGGAGTCAAGCTCATCGATTTCAAGAAGGTGTTCACCATCAGGACACAGTTCTAGCTGGTGAATAGAACAGGATTTGACTACCTTGTCCATTTCAGGTTCAAGGACTTCTCGATCATGAAGTTCTTGGAGTCAGGAGACAGCTTGCCTCTCGCGATGAGACTGGATGACTGCAGGATGCAAATCAAGATGATTGATTCATCGCTGAAGGAAAGATCCAATAACAATTTCTTAAAAGAGAGACCCAATAGTCCCAAAACTGGGCGACCAAGGTTGACAGAAGAGCTGCAAGCAATGGCTGAAGATATCTCAGACTACCGTGATCCGAAGCTGAAGCACAAAAATTGGACAGCTTTTGTTCCGCTCGTGGTGCTCAAAAACAGACTCAATTTCAACGATTGCTCCTTTTTGACAAATAGCCAATCTCGATACACATTCATCAGGAAGACCATCGCTGATTACGTGATGAAAGATAAGATCATTGATATCAACTTAATGCCACCCATGATCGTCAAAAATTGCTTGCCTTTTTGCTTGGTTTTGAAATACAGAGATTCGTCAAAAGTTCTCCAAAAGGAAGTCTTCAGGAAAAACGAAACCAAAAATCTATTCTGCTTCACAATGGCTCATTCAGTTCATGTTGAAGTGCATATCAACGGGTTTGCGCCGAAGAAAGACTTCAAGATATTCAATTTAGAAGACTACAAGAATATGGAAGATAAAATCGAGCTCGAGGACAAACATGGGAGAAAGACTATCATTTACACCCAGATCAGTCGCAAAGATACAGGTCAAAGAATCGTGTTCTATTGCAAGAAGATCCTCATAGATTCCATTCAATCTGAGCTCAACTTCTTCTACAAAGCACCGACATACTTCTCCCAGAACCAATCCTAGATCGTCGAGCAGATGATTCCCTTCGTCGAGCAGGTTGATCTCAAACAGAAGTTCTACATCATCCCTGAGGGATATTCGGAGATCTATACTTCCTTAATTGGAGAATATCGGAATGAAAACTTCAAAATCGATATTGAAACACCAACAACATAAATCGAATTTAAGCTTCAGAATCAAGCATAGAGCTTCAACTATTGCTATTCAACGAATGTGTACCTCGCCACTTCGGATGAGTATATTTACACCAAAATCACTACTGTGAATCCATATTATATTTTTGTAAATCAGTCAAATTACTCCATTTTGATCGAGCAAGCGGAGATGAGATAGATGGCTACGGATAACTTTGACTACAAGCTGCCGATGATACTTGAGCCGAATTAGAGGCAAGCTTTCTTCTTCAGCAAGATCAACCCGAACATGCCTGGTATTGACGAGTTCATTCACATCAAGCTCCTAGATGAAGGGATTTCTGGACAAGACTTGCAGGAGCTTCTAGAGGAACAGGAAAAGATGAACCCGAGCTCAAACCCAAAGAAGAAGGCAGGATTATCGACAAATCAATACGCAAACTATGGCTAAGGCATCAATTTTGGGCTGCCTCAGAAGAAAAACATGATGTTCACCAAATAGTACAATTGGTCGTCGCCGTTCATGATCTCTGAAGTCGACCAATTCACTCTTCAGATTCGACCACATGTGAGGAAACAGAGGCTGCAGGAGCAGATGAATGGTCTGAACTTGTAGGAAAGGATCCTGTTGACCAAAATAATGAATGACTCACAGTATCTGAGAGTCAAGTGCAAGGCCGACCTCAAGCAAGCTCTCGGGTCGATGTTCATTGTGATCGAAGAGGAAGATGAAGAGACATGCGACTACAAGATCCTCAATCAGTCAAAGAACATCGAGATCATGTACAGTCAACATATCATCAATAATCCGCTGTGGAACTCAAGGCTCATGATCAATGACAGGATGACCCAAAAGTGCAAGACCGGCCAATCTGCACGCTTCACCTGGGATAGTTGTCTCCATCAGAAGGTGCTCAGAGTCTCATTTTGCATCAAAGGACGATCGTTAGATGAGACTGATATCCTTGAAATAAGCGACTTGTCTAAGGATCAAGAGTTCAGAGTCATTCCAAATTCCAAAAAGAAGTTCACGGAGATTCTAATTCCTTTTGATAAAATTGGTCATATGGAGCAGATTAATCTCACACAAGAAATTGATATGACGAAACTGTTGGGCATCAAAGGAGTCATGCCAAGTTTAATTCACAAGCTCAAAGTTTGTGTTGCAACCAACGGCTTCACCAAATTCTTGAAGCTCACAGATGTCGAAGAATCCCAGAGCCAAGAAAGATAGCCTCTGCAAGATCCAACACAAAATCTGATGAATTATAGCGTAATGGACAACGAAGACAGCCTCCAGGTGAAAATGAAAATGGTTGAGCTCAGCATTTCGTCCATTACTCTCTCCTTCATCCACAGAAGGTGTGAGTTGATGACGATCTTCATCAGCAAAATGCACACGCATATAACTGAAACAGAACAATTGAAGAATATCAAATTCAGCATAGGCTACCTGCAAATCGACAACCAGGCAGAGTCTGATCCTGTTTATCCTATTCTTCTCAAACCAAGAGATTTGGATTATAATGTGAGCCAGGATAAGATAATACTCAAACTCAAGCGAGAAACCGATAATGAAAGGAAAGAGAGGGAAGCGCAGGGCCTCAGTGCGCTTACCAGTGATGATGCGAAAATGTTCCAGTTGCAGATGGTCATCAATAACAAGTCAAGTAATACAGGCAAAGTAGCAGCACCAGATTCTGAAGAGCAAGCTAGCGGCGCTGTCAACACGCTCTAAAAGCCTGAAGTTCTCTATATCGAAAACATCATGTTCCTGCTACAGACCTTGAACATCAATGTTCAATTCTCTCACTTTCTGAAGTTGGCTAACTTCATTCAGCACCTTGGTAAAATCCTCACCAAGAGTGTTCATCAAGTCCACTACATCTACGAAGACACATCAGACTAGAATCATGATCAATATCAACCATTTTTGCTGCCTCATAATGAAATTTATGACTTCTTGACGCCATAGAAAAAAGACAGCAAAGAACACCGTCGTGATGGAGAGCAATTCCTCGATAGAGACATTTTGAACTTCTCTGAGATTTCTCAAGCAGATGATGATTATTCCAATTCTTCCAGGAGCAAATTCCATCATGACGTCGAAATGGCAGACTTGGTGAAGCTGTAACAAGACCTATACCTGAGATAACCTAAAAAGGGAAACTAAATGATAACTTCAAATATTTACTCACAGAGCTACAAGAAGTAGAATACGCTTTCGGCCAATTCAAAAGGAAAGGAAACTGAAATGGACTAGAAGTAGCACAAGCACCAAAATATGCGACAAAGCCAACAGGCCAGATAGCGTTCGTCATTCAAGGGTGCAAATGAGGACTCGAGCGTCAAGAAGCAAGACAGACTTAAGAACTTTGCCAAGCAAGGGCTGCTCCTATCCCTTCATGGAGCGTCAGGACACGCTGGAGCCACCGGAACTGGACCTCAAGGCAATAAAGGCAAGATTGAAGCGGTCATGATGAGCAAGATTGACAATAATTGGTAGTGCTCGAACGAGAAGATCATTTCAAATCATGAATGGAGGCTGTTCATCAAGGAGTATCAGTCGAGCCCAACTGAACTTATCGTCAGCGCCATCAATGAAAGACTCAACAAGGATTCTCAAGATCAACCAGCTTCTAGTGCTGAGACAACCGCTGGAGCGGAAACGACAAACAATGGCTCAGGGCGGCCAGGAGGCTCTGAATTGATCAATCACGATGACAATAATGCAGATTAGCAAGATGATGAAACCCTCCAAGAGGACGGTGCAGTGAAGATCATGGGAGCTCTGGGAGAAGTCATTGCTCGCAAGATTCTATTCTTTAGCACATTCGAAGACATGGAGTTCCAAATGAATGGTCTCAATATCAGCAACCTATTCGGTGAAGGAAATGAGGTCATGAATTAGTTGGCCAATTATCACAAAGAAACATTCAAATTCAATGCTCTCAGATTGCTTGGAGCAAGCAATCTCATTGGCAACCCTTCCAGATTCGTCAACAACATCGGGACAGGAGTCTCTGACTTCTTCGTGAAGCCATACCAAGGAATTAAAGACGGAGGCATCGTCAAAATGAAGGATGGCTTTATGGATGGATCAAAGTCCCTGATCAAGAACAGTCTGATGGCTCCAGTTGGAGCGATGGCCAAAATTGGTCAGAGCATCAGCAAAGGAACACTTGCATTGAGCTTCGATGACAAATTTATTGAAGAAAAGAATGAAAAAGAAAGAAGAAACCAACCAAAGTCGATGTCAGATGGCATGAAGAAGGGATTTGCCAGCGCTGGAAGCTCAATCTATTCAGGCATCTCTGGCGTGTTCACGAAGCCAATTGAAGGAGCAAAGACAGACGGAGTATTTGGCTTTCTTAAAGGTGGTGCTCAAGGAGCTGCTGGCTTGGTCACGAAAACCATCAGCGGTGGCATTGATATCATTGCAAAAACTTCTGAAGGTCTGGATAACCAATCGAAGAGCTTGACTCAACTCAAGGTTGCGCACAGAATCAGAAGGCCAAGGTCATTCTATGAAGTTGATAACATCATTCGTCCTTACAATGAATTCCATTCCTTCTGGGTCACCATGGTCCCACAGCTCAATGACCAACTAGATATTTCCAAGCTCTATGATGTGTTCCAAATCCATGAGGACGTCAAGCTCATCAAAGATGACAAGAGAGACCCACATCCTGACGCAGAACTGACTCCAGAGAACTGCATATAGGAGCAGCAATCTTCCATTTTTGTAATTACGAAGTACTTGATAATCGAAATCAAATCCATCATAAAATTGCGACCAACAAACGCAGAGGAAAGAAAAGAAGATCCAACACAAAACAAGCTCTTGCAAGCCCAGAAGCACATCGAAAAGATATACACTATAAAACATATTGATTTTGTCGAGGTTGCTGGTGATGACAACACTGTGCTCATCATTGGTTTCAGATAGAATCAAAGTGAGTTGGTCAACCAAGCTGGGACGGAGCATGGACCTGTGATACTCAATTCTGCAGCATATGAGAGCATGACGGATCAGACGGCATAGATCAGAGAGCTCGAGAAGATGACCGAGGAGCAAATCAAGAGTAGAACGCCGTTCAGATCCGCAGTTGGGAACGAGTTCCTTTCAAAGAGCTAAGTGAATATAGTTGGCCGATCTTCGAGCATGTCTCAGAATGATTCGATGTCCTCTGCGGCCTTCAGTAACGCCAGCTTTATCCAAAGGGAAGCTGCTGGAGACAGAAATCCACCTCTAATCAACATCACCGAGGACGATGAGGAGGACTTGCCTCTCGGCTCACTAAGCCAGTATGATAACCAGTCAATAGGTTATCATAGGCCTAATACTTACTCTGCGCGAGCGGGCACTCAGCCCCAATCGATCCAGCAACCTCATCTACGTGGCCCTTCAAATCGTGACGATGACGTGATAGGCTCCGCGTAGCGGGCATCGATGCCAATGGACGGTCATCCAGGCCGAGCTGCAGGAAACTCCTTCACCCAGAGCGCAGGCGGCAGCAAGATCACCTCGACCTAGCTGAGCCTCCTCCGCAACAAGCTGCGTGAGCAAGTCGAGCTCCACCAATTGCAACAGCACCTCAGCGGCTCCCATGCTCGGGTTAGCTCGAGCCACTTCCACCTCCAGATAGAGTTCGACAACGCCAAGAAAGCCAAGGAGATAGAGGGCGTCCTTGGCAAGATAAAAAGAGTCCAGAGGAAAGAAAAGGCTCTGAAACAAATGATGTGGCTGCAGTCTCAGGCCAGCCAGCAAAAGCCTGAATGAAATCTATAAAAGTAGTATTTGTTGATTTTTAGGATTTCATATAACAAATTATCCAATTTTTATTTTCTTTTATTTATTTTCAAATATTTGGGGTTTTGGGGTTTTGGGG
>Ga0115005_10003951_pt1 | contig 11860 bp, 7 predicted proteins | sample ArcOceMetagenome_FD_87163 | JGI IMG/M metagenome (GOLD analysis project Ga0115005, IMG submission 87163) | Marine eukaryotic phytoplankton communities from Arctic Ocean - Arctic Ocean - Greenland ARC118M Metagenome | ecosystem: Environmental > Aquatic > Marine > Oceanic | place: Arctic Ocean...
CAACAAAGACCTAATAAAGCAACACAAAATGCCAGCAGTCATTGACAACCCCAAACCGCATGTAATCCCCGAAGGACAGAATGCCACTCCCCTCGAAGTAGTCGGTGCCACAGCCTCGGACAAACTCATCATCATCATGGTCGGTCTCCCAGGGTCCGGAAAAACATTTGTGTCCAAACGCATCTGTCGCTACATCAATTTCTTTCAGAGCATTCCCAGTAAAATCTTCAACGTGGGGGATTATCGTCGGGAAATGTTTGGCGCGCAGCTTCCTGCCAGTTTCTACGATAACAATAATGCCGAAGCTGTCAAGTCGAGGAATAAGGTCTGCGATACTGCCATTAATGATATGATTGAATTTATGAAAGAGGACGGAGTCCGAGTTGCTGTCTACGATGCCACGAATAGTCTAAAGGAGAACAGAACCAAGATTCTCAAACGGCTCAAGGATGAGAATATTCGGGCAAAGACAATGTTTCTTGAGGTGGTTGTCGATGATAATAAAATGCTCAAGGAGAATATCAGAACTGTGAAAATGTCGACTCCGGACTACAAGGGGGTTGATCCTGATCAGGCATTGAAGGACTTTGAGGAGAGGAGGGAGAATTATGCCAAGAATTATACTCCTATAGACGACTCGGAGGGGAGTTACTGTCGAGTCAAGAATTTTAAAAAGTTTGAGATTCACAATGTTCGCGGGTATCTTCCATTGAAGGTGAGTACGTGTAGTTCGATAGTTCCGAGTTGAAGTATACTTACTCGTAGTTGAATAGATACGTTCGTTGCGGTACGGTGGCAATCTGTTATCTATTTTGGTATCTATCCATCTACTTGAAGTTCACAAAAATCTATCGTATCCATCCCATCCCATCCAATCACAATCACAATCACCAACAACACCACAATCAGATCGTCCACTTCATCATGAACTTGCACACACTCCCCAGAAAATTCTACTTCACTCGTCACGGCCAGAGTGAATACAATCTACTCGGAAAAATTGGAGGAGACTCGGGATTATCAAACAATGGTGAAGAATACTCGAAACGCCTTGCTAAATTTGCAAAGGAAACAATTGCAACCGAAACAACCATTGTCGACGGCAAAGAAGTAAAAACTGAAATCCCTGCGAGACTGTGGACCTCCACTCTCCTCCGCACCAAGGAAACAGCCAAATCAATCGAACACGACGAAATCGAGCACACATGGGATACCGGCGATAAAGCAAACTGGGTCCAATTTAGACAAAACGAAAGACGCAACCTTGACGAACTCTACGCTGGAATCTGCGATGGAATGACGTACAAGGAGATCGAAGAGGTGTACCCCGAAGAATTCGAAAGTCGCCAGAATGACAAGCTGGCGTACAGATACCCCCGGGGGGAGAGTTATATGGACGTCACCCTCCGTTTGGAACCGCTGGCGCATGATTTGGAGAGGATGACGGAACCGCTGTTGATCGTGGCGCATCAGGGTATTTTGCGTATTTTGTATGCGTATTTTATGGGATTGACGAGGGCAGAAGCTCCATATATGAAGATCCCGTTAAATCATGTGATCATCCTCACCCCGCATGCTTATGGGTGTCATGAGGAGAGAGTGTGTTTGATGCCAAAAGAGGAAATGTTTTGCGATGGTCAGGATGAGCCTGTCACCTCGATGCCGGAAAGGAGGGTAGGTGATGGTGACGATTCTGTCTTGGATGTTCCTAGTTGTTAGAGTAGGCTAGGAGCGAGGACATACAAAAGTATCAGCATTAACATGTTGTTAGAGTAGGCTACGTGCAAAAGAGGACATAAAAAGTATCAGCATTTACATGAATATTTCTGCTTTTAGAACAAAGCATGAAGCCTTTTTATGTGTTGAAATTGCATCAAGTATTTTATGTGTGCGGGTCCGTTATTTCTCAAGAGGCTTTAAACATAATGAGTGGTTGCAACTGCACATAATGCTCCCTATGTTGCCGTCCACACATTGGATGTTTAATAAAGTGATCCTGACACATACTACGTATTTCGGCTCATCATGCCCATACACCACGTACACGTACTGTAGTGTACCTAATAATAAATTGTATTTTCCATCACTGCAAACATTCCTACACTAAGATAGATAGTGTACACAAACACCTACAAGTATTCACGGACCACCAACTTAACCTCAAACTAGATGGTGCACGTTCATGTTCAAGCCCGAAACAAATGTCTTCTTACTCCATGGGTTTATGTAAAATAGTACAAATGGGAGTCCCAGGCTTATATTTTTCTTCACCGGCTGGAATCAAAATCTCTTTCAAAATACCCTCTTTTTCATCTTCAATATCCATACCGAAGGTAAACAAATCTGTTTCAATGTCACAGATGGTGTCATTTGGACGAATGATGTCTCCTTCTTCATGGTACCATTTGACAATTCTCCCCTTGCTTTCTTCAAAATCTGGCAATTCAACACTGATTTCTCGCGTATACTCTTCTGGATTAATTTCAATTTCGGATGGTTCTGAAGATTTGTCTGTCGTTGTGATGTCCTCCTCCCGTTGGATGGTCAGTTTCGGTTCTTCTTCATTAGATTTCGATTTGTTCCCATCGCTAAAGTTACGGATAAAATTGCTTATTTGTGCTTGCGGATGTTGATTTCTCAGGCGCAGCCGTTGAGTCGGGACAGAAACACGCCGATAGGCTGTGCAGATACGGCGGAGGTGTCGAGTCTTTGGTACCACCATCATTTTCAATGTGTCTCTTTTTTAAAATTATGAGGAGCGATGTGAAGGAGTTGTGAAGGAGTTGTGAAGGTTGGTTGCGTTAGTTGAGGTTAGTTGTTGCGTTACGTTTGTTATGTTGTTGCGTCGCCCTTTCTTTATTTTTGCATCTGCCCCACGTCGGTCGGTCGGTCGCATTGGTTTATCCCTTTTGGCATAGTATGTGACATATTTGTTGACTGCGAACTCGGTCAGTATTACATGACAGGTCATCAAAAACTGGCAGGAAATACGAAAACTGCTGATTTTCGATTTTTATAAAAGTCTAAACATTTACAGGAGGCACAAAAACTTCGACGACTAGGGTATTTCTTGAAAAGTAAGGACGGAAGTCTCTATTACTTTCGGAACTTCGGCACTGAAACACAAATTGCTCCAAAACCCCCCCCCCCCCTGACTGATCTGTGTGTTTTAAGAAGATGACAGAGACGCAATTTGAAGCTGACACAAAGAAGGCATTAGCCATGTCCAAAATTGATGCCATTTCAAGTACACGTACGATCATTGTCTTTAAAGGCAATTCCTCTCTCAGAGTGCCGCTATTGAAGAACTGCAAGCGAAGCCATGTCCCAAAGGTTCTTGAAGATGCGGGGGTGCCCCTAGCGAAATGGATTTTCATATATGATGCAATTGTGAAAGAATTCATTCCAAAGGCTGAATATTTCTTGAACTCTCTACATCTTGGAAAACATTCAAAAGCAGAAGAAGAAAGGTTTAATATCTATGAATTGTCCGTGGCAATGTCAAACGTTCTCGCCAAGGCCAACTTCATGCTCAACTCGCATGGGATATTGGCGCTCGTTGTGGAAGAGCCTATTCCTCGAGAAGCACGAGCATTTGAGAAGTATTTTCGTCGCATCCCTGAACATGCCTATTGGAAAGCTAACCTACAATTTGCCCTTGAGTTCAAAGGGATGAACAGTTTCATGTCATGAGGGCCTTTCAGTCGCACTGGTAGCAATTTTTTTGTGAGTGATAAGTATATGAGAGGGCTGAGATCATCACGCTTCTACTACTAGAACCACACATCCTTTCCTAAAAATTCGGGTTCGAAAACGTGGACAAATAATTTAGATGAACACTTTTCCCTCATCGACGGGGGAGTACTTCTGCTCTTTCCTCGTACATACACAATACTGCGGTGGTGTAGTTCTTTAGTTTTGGGGAATGGCGCCTATAAATAACTCAAATGTTAGAATCGAATCTACTTAATCTGTAGATTTAGTTTAGGAGTTCACCAGTGCTGTTAGTGAAATTCATGAAACACCTGGTTTCTCTTTTTGATATAATTCGAATGTTCGGGTGTGACAACAAACTTGAACAATCTTGGATCATTTTCGAAGGAAATTTGTTAACCTTGATAAATAAATAGAAACGTAAAGTTCAACAACTATGTACTTTTAATGGGAATTTATCTCCAAACCCTACTAACCTGATGAGTTTTCTTTGAAAGTTATTCTTGTTGCGTATCAGCAAGGTATCAGGTACTACACGTACCCCGTTGATTGATTCCTTTCTCGCCAACTTCAGGTGAAGGTCAGAATAAGAATTCAAATTGTTTGAAAAGTGCCTTCATAGTATTCGCAAGGCAATTCACATCCTCACTCTCAAGAATACAACCATGAAGATCACCCTACTAGCTAGTAGCCATTATTAACAAGCAATTCTGCAATACTAGTAGTAATCTGCCTTCCATCAGAATAGTTCTTCAAAAATCCAGCGTGTAATCCGGATACCAGTACATAGGGAACTACATAGGGTTCGGCGAAAATTCAAAATTCTTTCAAAAAATTGGAAGTTGCAAACTTCCAGGACTTCCATCAAGCAAAACCAAAACTTCCAGCACAAACCGAACTTCCTCTTCAATCCCGGAATTACTTTTTCGGAAGAAAATGTACACGTCGCAGTCGCAGGGAATGACCAATCTATACGATGGCGAATACTCAACAAATCGCAATAGAAGATATATTGAACAATAGAACGTTTTGATTGCGTCAAATGCAATTGAAGGCATCAATATAGTATGTACCGGTAGTTTACACTCTTTCATTCAAGGAATTCAAATCTTCAATAAATATAAATGACCTGAAGAAGTCATGAGGCTCTCTTTAATGAAATTTTGTCAGAGTTTTGTAGAAGTATAAGCAAAAAGCCCAACTTGAAACTCAAGAAGAAAATCGGACCAATTCCGGCGGAATCCGGGTTAATCCGGGCCGAAGGCCGGTGCCGCCAGGCGCCGGATTTAGCAACCCGAACCGATGACCCCTCGGTCTCCGGAAATCACATTCATCTCGGAACGCTGCTAACTTCCCGGATTAGACACCGGATTAGACAAATTCTCACAAAGTTCAAGGAAGTTCCACCGAAAAAATATTGCACAGGGGGAAAAAGAACCCTTTAGTCATACAGATGAATTCAGCGCCGAATCTTAAGGATCAACCACCATTCCTAAACTGCACCATGAAAGATAGAACCTCATCAGCGCATCCTTCTTCAACATGGCAATCTGAGAATGATTTGTCCCTCCGCCGTAACATGATAATCGCGATGTAAGTTCCGTCGATCCTATGTCAGTACTTGAAAGAGTAAATGCTACACCCTAAAAATGACAACTAATAATCTCTTCAAAATGTTCATCTCTGTAGTAAACAGCTTCTCTATAAAGACAAACCTATAGACACAGGTTCCAGCAAGTTAACCAAACGCATTGAAATGTCCCTTTACCGGTCGGCACCATCCTACAATGCCTATGCGGATCTATCGACCCTGAAAAACCGTATAAAAGTGAATGTTTTGAAGAATGAACAATCTAATCGCATCTCTTCTGCCCCGATAAGAAGGACACGTGCAAACGAATCAAATTGCTGAAACTTACCCACTTCAAGAAGCTACTAATACTCACTCACACCCCTCATCAATTGTATTTGTGCTGAAGTACAAAATGTCAAAATGATGGCAGCATTCTCACTACAAGTATGGACGACTGATGACATCATTCTACATGCAGTATGTTGAGATTTGAGGAAGTTTGTCAATGATGCGTCTTCACTGAATCGAATCGACTCCATAAGATGCAATCATACATACGTCGTGTGAAGTGTTAGTAGTTTCACTATGTTTCTGCCCGAACACGAATCTCCAAGCAAATGCGAAAACATACAGAGCAACACGGACTCGAAACAAAGCGGATAGAGAAATCAATCCTTTGTAATATAAATTTCATTAATACATATTCATATAGATACGCTTCTTGTGTAAATAATGCGTATCGATTTACTTTGTCACAATGCTCTTTCGATGCGACACTGGCATTTTCAATTTGACTGACATCATTCACATCTATTTTGAGAACTCCTTTTGAGTCGGGTCGTTTTAAACTCAGCAATTCTGGGTAAGGATCGGCACTGGATCGGCATCATTGCTGGCATTATACTGTACTACGTGAATAAAAAGCCATGCAGATGGGTGCTGTTGTATTATTCATTATAATGTTCAATCTACACGTAGTACATACTGTACATCATATCGCAGCTTGCAGCTAATTTATTTCAATTCTCTCAACGGCAAATCTTTTCCTTTGCACCTCGTCTCTTCCTTAGTGTTGAGTCGTTCGCTCCATCGAGAGCATCGATACTTTCAATCTTTTGATCATCGTCAGTGGCATTACTTTCCTCCCGACCCCCCACAGCCACAGAAGATAGTAACGCCCCTCCTCCTTCATCTTTCTCTTCCTTTGCATCCTGTAGCATCTCCTCCGTCGGATCTTCGCACTGCCCGTACTCATTTACTCGAGAGAAATCAGTTCTATATTTGTATCTTTGATAGCAAACAATGAAAAAGACCACATCGTCTCTCAAACATGCCAATCTATGCATGAGTGGCATCTTGATGACAAACGCTGCAATGACAGAAACATAGTGTTGAATGTTGAATGTCGTGAGTAAAGTAAAAAGATCATAAATTCATAAACGAACGCATCAAACACCCCCCGCAATTCAATTCCCACTCTGAACTCACCGAAAAGGTCGTCAATAAATGTATTGATGCTCTTATAAGTCATTGTTCTCCAATTCAAATGTGCCACACTCTGCAATTTGTAATTAATGAACAACTGCGGAGTCATCATTACAAAACCAAACATGTAGATGAAGCCTACCAGGGTGTTGATGATCCAGCTATACCAACCCCTATGCTTTTGATAACACAAGGAATAGATTCCATAACCGCACACAAGAGGCATCGTCACAAACATCAAATGATCCGTTGCAATCTCATCATACTCCTTCGTTTTCGAGGAAGTATACGTCTCAGTCTCCTTCCACGAGAACGCAACTTTCCCATCCTTATCAAAGAGCGAGACCTTGACCGCCTTACTAATCTTCCAAGCTTCAATCACAACCCCCACACCATTGGACATTAGAACCATGAAGCTCGTATCATTATCAAACAAATACAACAGAATAACAACCTGAAAGAAAGCGTTCACAATCATGGAACGCAGACTCAAACCATGCATCGATTTCTTATTCTTGAAGAATTTGATGTCATTCTTGAACGCCAACATATCAAAGATGGTATGAAAGACAGAGACAACACCCGTAACGGCAAGGAGAATTGGATTGGTCTCGAGGAGCATGGTGCGGAACATATCAGTCCCAGCATCATCTTCACCGGTGCTTTCAGCCTGTTTCCGCCACGTTTCTTCCATTTGAGACATGAGTTGCCACTTCCATACTTTGGTATTTTCGAAATTGATCTGGAGGTTTACTTCGGGGAGGGTATCGTTTACTTCCACCAATGTATCGCTGTTGATCCAGAATTCACTGCTGTAGAGGAGAGGAAAGTATTGCGTACTGGTTTCATTGACCCAATCGACGTGCTTCAAAATAGGTTCTGGAATTTTATTCTTTTCAGGAAAGGGGGGCATCTGAGTCATATCAATGAGTTGTAGAGTGAGTGATGGTTTGACGTAGAGGAGCATGGCTTCTTCTTTCTTGTTTGCAGATGCCTTTGTGAGCGGTGATGCGTCCTCTGGAATGATTTTGGCTTCTTCGAGAGTGTCATCGGTGGAGAGTAAATTCTTTTCATCCCTGACTCGTTTCCGTTTCTTGTATTTTGTGAGAGGTATAACTTTGTGAAGAACGCTATATTCTGGTAGTCCATCGTTCGCCGAATCCACTAGGTAATCTTGTTTCAACAGACAGACATGTGCATAGAGATGGGTCTCATTGTACTGAACACGTGTTGAAAGTGGTATTGTAATATTTCCACTCCGAGTGTTGGCAGCGTGATCCAGTGAAGCGAGTTCCAAGTCAGATTCGTGAAATTCCGAAAGGATGTGATTCTTATTCTTCGTATCTGCTGGAGCTGGAAGGCATTCGGTGAGAGGATCGAGTTCATCGCTATCGGTAATGTATATGTGCAAATCCAGGGGTGTGCGAGGATTCCATATGCACGATGGCACGCCCTTGACTCTATTCACGACGCTGGTGGCGCCCTGAGGTTTCATGGGTAAATTACCATTACCGCTATCATGAGCAGTACCGGTACCGGTACTACTAACAGGAGAAGTGCCAGCATTGGGACCAGGAAGATATCCCTGTTGGACAGCAAAGTTTTGAACCGCATTCATGACCAAGTACATCAAGAATCCACGCGTAATTGTGTTTAATATTGACGATGGTGCGGGCTCGTTACCGCCATTGTTTGCTGGTGGAGGTAGACCTGCTGACATTGGGGAAAGATGGATTTTGCTCAAGACGCTACGGTATAGTGTTAAAAAAAATGAGCATCGGAATCGGCATGTTTTTGTTCGATGCGGTGTTGAACGTCTGGATACATAGACATTATTAATTGGGTTGGGATTTGGGATCACGGGCTAAATATATTCACAATACTGTACTTTCAAAAACTGAGATTGATGAACATCATGTTCAATGTGTGATGAGTTGTTTGCTCGGTCTCACAATATTAAAAAACACATCTTACACCTTTGCAACCGATAGTACACAGTTTTTTTCAAGTTACGTGTAGTTTGTATGTAGTTTTAGTAGTAATACTGTAAACAAAACTGTTTCCAGCCTTGACACCCAAACTACAGTATTGTACATATACTTAATGTCGCTAATATACCAAATTGTCCTGTCAGGCTTGATTTCTGTCGTTGATCCTCTTTCTTACAATCATACTTACCTTAGAGAGTCCGTAACTGGTCACAACGGGTTATCGGCATGTAGAGGAGCTGGCCCTTCACGAGTGAAATACCTCAGGCTGTACGTGATCCTACATTTCTAGGTGCTCAGCATCTAGATTCTCTATAATTTTTGAACTGGTCTTATGGCGCTTGCGCCGAGGACCGTCACCCCCCCAACCAAACCCCCGGGTTTGTTCATAGAACACTTCCCCGTGTTGTTACCAAATCTAATTTTGATGGGAGTACCTTTATTGGATACGTTGACAGGGTTTGACAGAATCACTTTTTAATCAAGGATCTGCCGAATCCTCAAGTGTTGTCTTGAAATTTCTCCAGAGAGCTTGTGAAGCCCAAAATGAGGAGGAGAGAACTCTGGTACGAGGACGTGGTGTACTAGTGTACCAATAGCCTATGTTAAAATTATCTACAGGACGTAAATATTGAATGCCAGCCTATTACCTTCTAATGTGGGTTACTCCAGAAATCTTGATTGCCAATATTGGAAATACAATCAAGGGTTCGACCAGCCAAGGACAAATGCCAAGGATTCCTCATCTTGTTGAGTCTTGCTGGTTTGTTACTAGTAGGCCATCGTTACTGCATTTACAAAATGATGGGGAGACATTTGGAAGAACTTGAAAGAGCAGCTCGATGATGATGACTGACTCAGGCGTGAAGATTCTCTACAATTCTCAAATTGTTGCAATCAAACGTCATAAAGTGAGGTACACGTGAAGTGAGAATGATAGTTGCAATTGTTATGTGAAAAAGTGAGATGAAAAAGGTGAACACATAAAAGAAAAAGAAAAGAAGAGGGAAGTATGAAGTATTGTAATACAAGACACAGAATAGCAGAACAAAGAACAAAAGCAATAACGCGACACGCGACAACCACGTTGGTTCATCAATCTATTCATCGCCTAAAATCCTGAGACACGAAGCAAGTACATGTACTAGTATTCATTCAAGGAACTTTGTATTCATACAGCATCATGATGCATTCTTTATACGCTCCCTCACCATGCATTATTAAGGCAACAAAGAAAATACGGCAAAGTCATGCCCATCTCTTGCGCTTGTTCCGATAGCACAATAGTATGATACAAGTAGCACCAGTAGTAGTACACGTACGTTCATTCTCATCCAAAAATCGAGAAGGGAGTTTCACCGTCAACATGCCATCCCCAGAAACAAAGAGCTGGCAACGCGGTGCCAAACTCGTCAAGAATACAGATACTACATCCAATAAGTACCTGGAACATATTCGACAAACGCACGATCCTGCGCTTCATTTGAAGACTCTCGAGGATGAACTGAAAGGTACCATGGGGCAAGCCCTGGGGAAACAGGGTGAAAAAGTCCTCAATATATTGAATCAAATGCACGAGGAAAGAAGGAAAGTTAATGCGCTCTTGACTACTTGTTGTAGCAACATGAACCTACAAGACTCTGAATCAAATCTAGATGTAGATGTAGATGCATACCACGTACTCGTAGACGCAAATGCAAATGCAGAGGAGGAACAAATTCAAATACCTGAATCGGCAAAGAAACACATATATCACCATGTGCAGAACCACAATCGGATGCGAAAACAATCAGTTCAAGCCAGATGGGAACTATTGGTGCATCGCCAAGCTATTGGATTCATCACACAAAATCATAAATTTGTCAATGAAATGTTTCAGATTCCTGAAATAATGAATTTGCCAGGAAATACTGAGGATTGGAAAGACTACAAGCACAGCGATGATGCTGTGCCCAAGAAGCAGCAGGTGGTGGTAGAAACAGTTACCCGGAACTTTGGGGACCAATTGGATTGGTGGGAACGCATTGGACGATGGAGATGATTCCTCTCGCGTAGTAGTTTTGAAGAAAAAATAGCAGATGTATTTGCTGGGAATTGGTTTGTTTTTTGGTGGAAGAATGTAAAGTACCAGTAATCTAACACGGTATGTCTTTCAACAAGCAAGGTTTTATTTTAATAAGATGGGAACAACAAGAATGAGGCAGAACAAAAAATCCTTAGAATAAGCAGACTCACTCGACTCTGCCGCTGCTGCCGAAGAAGAGAATGCAAGCACTCCGCACAATCTGAACGTTATCATTCACAATATTTACCAATAAATCAAATTCAACTGACGATTTCAAAACAAATGCTGCCAGTACAAAGTACTCTACATGGGTGATCTCAAGTGGTAATTGGTTGCTTTGTGTATCCTTTGGAATCGAAGCTCTTACTATTGGATACAATCTCAGCATTGGCCCCATATTCCTCCTCGTCGAGTTCAACCAAGGAACGGGCATCATCATCGGTATCCTTTTGCAATCGACGCTGCTTACGGTTCTTTCACAACCATCGGCGTGACCTGCACTGCGTTTGGAAACAATCTAATGAGAAGAATTGCAGCACCGCCTTTTGACCTTTGTTTTCCAATGGGTGGTATTACAGTGGGCGCCCTCGTAACAGCTGCCCCCCACTTTGTCGTACATGTGATTGGGTTAATTCTTCTCTTTTGCTTCAATGATTTCGTTTCACGGCAACTTCTTCCTTTGTTGTCTTTGGGTTGCTGATCCTTGACTATGCTGTGGTTTGTTTGTGCGTTGGGTTTACAGCAACATATTGTGAAAAAATTGTCTTGTACTATTTGACAAGCAAATACGAGAGAAAGGCGTACATTGCATTTTCTATTCGTGGGGTTGTACTTCTTTCTGCCTATTATTAATGACTACGCAGAGTTTAGTAAGCATGGCCGAAGGTGGTGGAAAACTCCCAGGCGGGATTTGTGGTGAGGGTTAAACTTTACCACTCTTCAAAGCTCATCCATGTGTTGTGTTTCATACTCTGAACTACGTGTACCAGTTTTTTCACGCTGATACCAGCTCTGCTGGAGTCATCATAATCAAAA